>Ga0081455_10000275_pt1 | contig 68073 bp, 69 predicted proteins | sample TabmetS3T2R1_FD_70207 | JGI IMG/M metagenome (GOLD analysis project Ga0081455, IMG submission 70207) | Tabebuia heterophylla rhizosphere microbial communities from the University of Puerto Rico - S3T2R1 | ecosystem: Host-associated > Plants > Roots > Rhizosphere ...
CTCCCCCCATCGATGGCGCCGGCAAAGCCGGCGCTCGAAGCGGCTGGTCAGTCCCGTGCCGGTCGTTTCTCAGGCGGCCCAGAAACTCCGAATAGCTTGGCCAAGCGCCGGTCGCGGTGGTCGAACGCGCGCCGGATCCGCCGGCCCGCGCCCAGCGCGTGGACCGCGCGCCCGAGCGGCCCGAGCGGCAGCCGGTAGGTCACCCGGTCCTCCACCCACGTCCCCGGAGGCGCCCCGGCCTTATCCCGGGCGGGGCCCTCGAGGAACCGGTGGCGGTGCTCCCACCGCGCGAAGGGCCCGCGCACCTGCGCGTCGACGAAGCGGTGCGGCGGGTCGAACTCGCGGACGATGATCCGCCAGGCGCCGGGCAGCCCCAGCACGCGGAAGTCGAGCACGGCGCCCACCGAGAGTCGGCGCGGCGGCTCCGCGATCCAGCGCGGGCGCGCCCATCGCGGCTGGACACGCGCGAGGTTCTGCGGATCGGCGAAGAACTCGAAGACGTCGGAGCGCGCCCGGGGCAGCCACACGCGGCGCTCCAGGATGTAGTCGGCCATGACAGCCGCGCTATCATAGGCGGGTGCCGGACGCCGGTCAAACGCGAGCCTACCTCGCGCTCACGCTGATCGCCACGCTCTGGGGCTCCTATCCCGCCTTCGCCAAGCTCGCCCTGGCCCACTTCCCACCCTACGTGCTGGTGGCGCTGCGCTGCGCGCTCGCCTCCGCCTTCCTCACCGTGCTGCTCTTCCGCCGTGGCTGGGACGAGTTTCGCGAGCTCCGCGCGGCCGACCTCCGCACCTTCGCGTTCCTCGGGTTCACCGGCCTGTTCGTCTCGACCGGCGGCACCTACCTCGGCATCGCGCTCAGCACCGCGGCCAACGCGGCGATCCTGCAGGCGGCCACCCCGATCCTAGTGGCCCTCGGCGCGCGCTTCTACCTGGGGGAGCGGCTCCGCCGACGCCAGTGGGCGGGGGTCGCGTCGTCACTGGCCGGAGTCCTGCTCGTCATCACGCGCGGGAGCTGGCGCGCGCTGACGCACCTCGAGCTCCTGCCCGGCGACTTCATCCTGGTGATCTCGCTCGCCGGCTGGGCCGCCTACACCATCTACGGCAAGCAGGTGCTCACCGTGCATTCCCCCGCGGTGGCGACCACCGCGTCCTACATCCTCGGCTCGGCCATGCTGCTGCCGATGACGCTGCTGGCCGCGCCGTTCTTCCCGCCGCCCGACTTCACCTCCGAGGTCGCGTGGCTGGTGGTGCTCTACCAGGCGATCCTCGGCGCCATCGCCCACGTGTGGTGGTACGAGGGCGTGAAGGCGGTGGGACCGAGCCGGGCCGCGGTCTTTCTCAACCTGCAGCCGATCGTGGGCGTGCTGCTGGCGTGGGCGATGGTGGGCGAGACCATCGAGTGGCCCGAGATCGTGGGCGGCGCGCTGGTGCTGCGGGGGGTGGCGCTCACCACCCGGGCCTCGGCCGCGTCGCCGGGGCCACGCCCTACGACAGCTTCTTGATCTCGGCGAGCACCCGGTCAGGGTCCGGCAGCTCGCCGCGGCCGTACCGCTCCACGAACCGGATCACCCCCTGGCGATCGATCACGAACGTGGCGCGCACGTTGGCGTTCCAGTCGGGCCAGTAGACGCCGTAGTCCCGGCTCACCGTGCGGTGGATGTCGGAGAGCAGGGGGTAGTTGGAGATCCCCACCGCCTTCGCCCAGTTCTCGTGGCTGAAAGGGCTGTCCGTGCTGATACCCAGCACCTGGGTATTGGCCGCCTCGAAGTCCCGGACGCGCCGGTCGAAGGCGGGCATGCAGGTCGATCAGCCGGGGGTCCAGTCGAGCGGGTAGAAGAGCAACACCACGTTCTTCCCGCGGTAGCTCTTGAGGCTCACGTCCTTGAGTCCGATGGTCTTCAGCGTGAAGTCGGGCGCGCCATCGCCGACGCCCGGGGCCTTGTCGTCGCTCATCGCTTCATCCTTCCCTGACCCGCCCGGCTCGCGGGCGGAAGTTGAGCCTCGAGGGCCTGGCCGCATTCTCGGCCAGGCCGTCCGCGAGCCCGCGGGTCCGCGACGGACGCACCGGCATCGGCGGCTTGCGCCGACCCGTCCACAGCTCGCGGCGGCGCGCCTCGAGCGGCGCGTCGTCCAGTCCCAGGAAGCCGGCCGCCGTCACCACGCGTCCCGTGTCCCACAGCCGGCGCAAGCGCTCGCGGTACGCCGCGTCCCGCACCGCGTAGTGATCGAGGATCACGCGACAGCCGGTCCGTTCGATGATCCGCAGCAGGTGCTCGATCCCGCGCTCGACGACACCCGCGCCCAGCTGCGACTCCAGGTAGGCGGGCGGGCCCGAGCAATACAGCACGGTCGGCCGCTCGCGGATCAGGTACGCCGCGGCCACCGCGGACAGCGGCCCCTGCACGTCGGAGGCGTGCACGAACCGCGTCCCCGCGCGCCGGTCCTCCACGGTGAGCGCGACCACGTAGCCGAGCGCGGTGCCGTCCGGGCCGTGGCTGAGCGGGGGCGAGGCCTGCAGCGTTGCGTCGGCGGTCTCGAGACGCCGGCCCTCGGCCACCTCGGGCGCGCATACTCCCGCGAGGCCTTTCCACAGGGTCACCGCCCGCAAGGCCTGACGGCCCCCGATCTGCCGCTTCGGATCCTTGGCCCAGAGTGCCCGCCCGGCGTAGAGAGCGGGGTCGTAGCGGAAGTGCTCCTCGTGATAGTGGCTCACGAAGAGCAGCGACGCGCGCGCGGCGTAGGCGGAGATGCGATCGTTGGCCCGCCGCAGCGCCTCCCACTCCTCGTCCGCCGGCTCCAGGTTGAACCGGTTGGGCGCCAGCATGGCGCCCGGATCGATGACCACCCGCGTCTGGCCGCACTCGACCGCGGTAGCGACCGATCGGACGCCGAGCGACTCCGCGGCCAGCGGCGTGATGTTCAAATGCAGCGGCCGCCGTCGACCGGGACGACGCTGCCGGTGAGCATCGCGGCCTCGTCCGAGGCCAGGAAGAGCGCAGCCTGCGCCAGGTCCTCCGGCTTGTTGAGCCGGCCGAGCGGCACGGTGCCGCGATAGCGGGTCATGCCCTCCTCGTCCACCGCTTTCTTGCCCATGAACGTGGCGAGCATCGGGGTCTCGGTCGCCACCGGCGCGATCGCGACCACGCGGGCGCCGAAGCCGGCGAACTCCAGCGCGAGGCTGCTCGCCATCGTGTGCACCGCGCCCTTGGAGGCCGAGTAGCACTGCACGCCCGGCCGCGGGCGGATCCCGGAGGTCGAGCCGGTGATGAGCAGCACGCCGGACTTCTGCCGCTTGAAGACGGGCGCCACATGCTTGGCGGCCAGGAACACACCCTTGACGTTGACCGCCATGATCTGGTCGAAGACCGCCTCGTCCACCTGCTCGACCGCGGTCGGGAACTGGGGCACGCCCGCGTTGGCGTAGAACACGTCGAGCCGGCCCCACCGGGCCACCGCCTGGTGGATGGCCGCCTCGTTGTCGGCGGACTTCGAGACATCCGCGCGGATCGCCAGGGCCTGTCCCCCGCTCCGCTCGATCTGCTCGGCGGTCGCCTTCGCCGTGTCTTCCCGAACATCGACCACCGCCACGCGCGCGCCCTCGCGCGCGAACAGCTGAGCCGTCGCCTGCCCGATGCCCGAGCCCGCTCCCGTGATCAGCGCCACCTTGCCCTCGAGTCTCATGCCGCTCCTCCTGCGGGATCGCTCCCGACTTCCTTGATGGCCACCACTCGCCCACCCGTCGCCCGGACCAGCTCGTCCGGCGCGATCGGAAAGACGCACTCCGGCCGTCCCGCCGCCGCGTACACCAGATCGTAGTCGAGCAAATCGCGGTCGATATAGACGGCGAGCTCACCGTCCAGGCCGATGGGCGGAACCCCGCCGATGGTGTAGCCGGTGGCGCGCTTCACGGTGTCCGGATCGGCCCGGCGGACCCGGCCGCCGGCCAGCTCGCCGAGCCGCCGCTCGTCGACCCGATTGACCCCGGAGGCCGCCACCAGGAGCGGGCGGCCGTCGGCGGTGAACACGAGCGACTTCACGATCTGCCCCACCGTCACCCCGAGCGCGTCCGCGGCCTGCTGCGAGGTCCGCGCGTGGACGGTCAGCTCGATGACCTCCCGCTTCAAGCCGTGCTCGGCGATCGCCGTCTGCACCTTCAAGACCGCGGGCTTCACGGCGCTAGAGCACCAGCTCGGCCATCAGCTCGAGCGCCTCCGGCTGGATCGCGCCGCAGATCAGCGTGGTGATGCCCGCGCTCTTCCAGCGCGGCAGCCGCTCCTTGATCCGCTCGCGGGGCCCGCAGAGGGCGACTTCGTCCACCAGCGCGTCGGGCACCGCGGCGGCCGCCTCGTCCTTCTTGCCACCCAGGTAGAGATCCTGAATCCGCTTGGCGTCGGCCTCATAGCCGTACCGGCTCACCAGCTCGTTGTAGAAGTTCTTGCCGCGCGCGCCCATGCCGCCCACGTAGAGGGCCAGGCGCGGCTTGATGATGGCGCGGCAGGCGGCCACGTCGGGCCCCAGCACGATCGGCACGGTGGGCGCGATGTCGAAGGTGGCGAGCGACTTGCCGCCGCCGGCGGCCCTGAAGCCCGCCTCGAGGCTCGGGGTGAACACCGCCATGCGATCCGGAGAGAAGAACACCGGCAGCAGGCCGTCGGCGATCTCGGCGGCGAGCGCCACGTTCTTCGGGCCGATCGCGGCCAGGTAGATCGGGATGTCAGGGCGCCCGTGCAGGATCGACTTCAGTGGCTTGCCGAGGCCGGTGGCATCCGGACCCGCGTAGGGGATCTGGTAGTACTCGCCCTTGTGCTCGACCGGGCGCTCGCGCTTCCAGACCATGCGCACGATCTCGACGTACTCGCGCGTCTTGGCGAGCGGCTTGCCGAAGGCCACCCCGTGCCAGCCCTCGACCACCTGCGGGCCCGAGACGCCCAGCCCCAGGATGAAGCGGCCGCCCGAGAGCTGATCGATGGTGAGCGCGGTGGTGGCGGTGAGCGTGGGCGTGCGCGCCGGGATCTGCATGATCGCGGTGCCGACCTTGATGCGTGTGGTCTGGGCCGCGATCCAGCAGAGCGGCGAGACCGCGTCCGAGCCGTAGGCCTCGGCCGACCAGACCGAGTGGAACCCGAGCCGGTCCGCCTGCTGCACCAGCGACAGGTCGATCCCGAGCGAGGAGCGCGAGTAGCCGATGTTGAGTCCGAGCCGCATGAGTCCCTCCGTCAGAGCCGCTCGAGAACCGCGATGGCCAGCGGCCGGCCCCCGCGTCCGCCGGTCCATCGGTGATCGCGCAGGCGCACGCGGCCCCGGCGGACCCGCACCCCGTCCTGCTCCAGCAGCAGCCGCTGGGTCAGCATACCCCCGACGTTGGCGCGCCGGCTGATGCCGCCCTGCGCGTTCACCACCCGGTGCCACGGCAGGTCCGCGGGCGCCTGCTTCATCGCCTGCCCCACCGCGCGGGCCGCACGCGGATAGCCGAGCAGCGCCGCGATCTGGCCGTAGGTGACCACCCGTCCGCGGGGAATCCGGCGCACCAGCCGGTACACCGCCGCGTGAAATGCCTTCATGCCCGTCCCAGGCCGAACTGGAGCTCGTGGAGCCGCGCGTACAGGCCGCTCCGCGCGAGCAGCTCGGCGTGACCGCCCGACTCGCGGATTCGACCCCGATGCAGCACGAGGATACGGTCGGCGCCCTGGATCGTGGAGAGGCGATGCGCGATGACCACGCTCGTCCGGCCTTCCAGGAGTCGCGCGAGGCCGGCCCGCACCAGCGCCTCCGACTCGGGATCGATGCTGGACGTCGCTTCGTCCAGCGCGAGAACGCGTGGATTATAGATGATGGCCCGGGCGATGGCCAGCAGCTGTCGCTGTCCCTGCGACAGGTTGACGCCACGCTCGCGCAGCTCTTCGCCGAGACCATGCGGCAGGGCGCTCACGAACCGCTCGGCGTTGGCGGCGGCGAGCGCGCGCCGGATCGCGGGCTCGTCCCGGACGGAGTCGGCCACCACCGCCAGGTTCTCCTCCACCGTGCCCGAGAAGAGGAACGGCTCCTGGGGGATCAGCCCCACGTGGCGACGCAGCGTCTCGAGGCCCCACTCACGCACGTCGACGCCGTCGATCAGCACCTGGCCGCGGCTCACGTCGTAGGCCCGGATCAGCAGGCGCGCGATGGTGGTCTTGCCCTCTCCGGTCGGGCCCACCAGCGCCACCCGCTCGCCGGCGGCCACCGCGAACGAGCAGTCGCGCAGCACCCACTGCTCGCCCTCGTACGCGAACCACACGTTGCGCAGCTCGACCGCCGGCGCGCCCGCGGCGCGGGGCGCGATCGGCGCGGGGCGAGCGGCCGGAAACGGCGACACGATCGTGGGCTGGCGGTCCAGGAGGCCGAACACGCGCTCCGCCGACACCATGGCCGCCTGCATCACCGCGTACTTGGCCCCGAGGTCCCGGATCGGCAGGAAGAAGCGTCCGGTGTACTCGAGGAACGCGACGAGGGCGCCGAAGGTGAGCGCGCCCGTCACCACCTGCCCGCCGCCGTACCAGAGGAGCAGCGCCACCGCGGCCGAGCCCAGGGCCTCCACGGTGGCATAGAGCGAGGCGTCGTAGAACGTCGACCGGAACTGGCCACGGCGCAGCGCGCCGGACAGGTCCTCGAACGTGCGGCGCTCCCGCTCCTCGCGGGCGAAGAGCTGGATCACGCTCATGCCCTGCAGGGTCTCCTGCAGGAACGCGTTCAAGCGGGCCAGCCGCGCGCGCACCACCCGGTAGCTGTCACGGGCGCGCAGCCGGAAATAACCCGCGGCCAGCACGAGCACCGGCACCAGCGCGAAGGTGACCAGGGCGAGTCGCCAGTCCATGCCGAGCATGATCACCACCACGCCGGTCAGGGTCAGCACGTCACCCGTCAGCGAGACCAGCCCGCTGGTGAACAGCTCCTGGATCGCCTCGCCATCATTCAGGATCCGTGTCATGAGCCGGCCGACCGGGTTCTGGTCGAAGAAGCGCGCGTCCTGCCGCTGCAGGTGCGCGAAGAGCGCCGCGCGCAGGTCGCCGATGACGCGCTGGCCGGTCATCTGGGTGAGGTAGAACTGCGCGGCCCGCAGACCGTAGAGGACGATCAGCACCAGGAGGAAGAGCGTGGCGATCCCGCCGAGCCCGGCCCAGTCCCCGCGGAGGATGTGCTCGTCGATCGCGATCTTGACCAGGTAGGGCTGGATCAGCTCGAGCAGGGTCACCGCCGGGAACAGCGCGCAGGTCGCCAGCACCAGCCGCACGTGCGGCCGCGTGAACGTCCACAGCCGGCGCATCAGGCGCGCGTCGTACGCCCGGCCGAGGATGTCGTCGTCCACGTCGAGATTGGGCATGGGCGGTTAGGGCGGACAGCCGTCTAGTTCTTCAAGGCTCTTCAGCTGCGGGGGCCCGGACATGGCCCCCGCACTCCCCCAGCGGCGGACAACCCTCTCGTTCTGCACGGCCCTTCAGCTGCGGGGGCCCGGACATGGCCCCCGCACTCTCCCAGTCGGCGGACAACCGTGTGCCGGCTGGTTTACGCATTGGCGAGCTCGTCCTCGAGCTGCTGGACGCGCCAGAGGCGGGCGTAGAGGCCGCCGGCGGCGAGCAGGTCGGGATGGCGGCCCTGCTCCACCACTCGCCCCTCCTCGAGGACCACGATGGCGTCGGCCTCCGCGGCGGCCTTGAGGCGGTGGGTCATCAGCAGCGTGGTGCGGCCGCTGGCGGCCGAGCGGAGCGCGCGCGTGATCTCCCATTCCTTGGCCGCGTCGACCGAGGCCAGCACGTCGTCGAGCACGAGGTACGGCGGATCCGCCACCAGGGCCCGCGCCAGCGCCACGCGCTGGCGCTGCCCGCCCGAGAGCGTGAGGCCGCGCTCGCCGACCACGGTGTCCCAGCCGGCGGGCAGCCCGGCCAGGTCGTCGGTGAGGCCGGCGGTGCGCGCGGCCTCCTCGAGCCGCCTGGCGTCGGCGCGCTCGTCGCCGAGGCGGACGTTGTCGCGGAGCGGCCGCGAGAACAGGAACGACTCCTGCGGCACGTAGCCGACCGACCGGCGCAGCCGGCCCGCGGGCAGATCCCGCACGTCGTGGCCGCCGATGAACACGCTCCCGGGAGGCGGCTCGTAGAGCCGGCACAGGAGCGCGCCCAGCGTCGACTTGCCGCTGCCGGTCGGGCCCACGATCGCCACCAACGTTCCGGCCGGCACCGTGAACGTGACGTCGTGGAGCACCGGGCCGCGCTCATCGTAGGCGAACGTGAGATCCCGGAATTCGACTGCCCCTTCGCCGAGGCGGTCGGCGCGAGGCTCCGGCGAGTCGCGCTCCGCGATCAGCGGGTCGGGCGACGCGTCGAGCACCTCGATCACCCGCTGCATGGCGGCCAGGCCACGCTGGATGCTGGCGAGCGTCCAGCCCAGCGCGATGGTGGGCCAGGCCAGCTGGGCAAGATAGCCGTTGAAGGCGACGAAGGAGCCGAGTGTGATCCGCCCGTCCACCACCGCCTTCCCACCGAGCCACAGCACGATGAGGGCGCCGAGCCCGGAGACCAGGCCCATGAGCGGCCAGGAGACGGACTGGGTCCGGGCCAGGGCCAGATTGCGCGTCTGGTATTCGCGGTTGAGCCGCCCGAAGTCGGCGATCTCGCGCTCCATCATCGTGTAGGCGCGCACGACCGGCATGCCGGTCAGGTTCTCCTGCACCTTGGCCGAGAGCACGCCGAGCTGTTCCTGCACCGCGGTCGACCGCGCGTCCACGTCGTGGTTGAAGCGCTTGGCGATGACCACCAGCGCGGGGAACGGGGCCATCGCGAAGAGGGTGAGCCGCGGGTCGATCGACCACATGGCCGCCAACGTCCCGACGAACACGAGCGCGGTGCCGATCAGCATGACGCAACCGAAGCCGGACAGCGCCCGCAGGGTGCTGATGTCGTTGGCGACGCGCGACATCAGGTCGCCGGTCCGATGCCGGTGGTAGAACGCGGGCGGCAGGGCCAGCAGCCGCCCGTAGATGTCACGGCGGATGTCGTGCTCGACCCACTGGCCGGCGCCGAGGATCGCGAAGCGCGAGATCAGCCGCGCGACGCCGTGCGCGGCGGCCAGCCCCAGGATCAGCAGCACGTACGGGCCGATGTGCGCGGCCACGCCGTCGCGCTGCAGGGCATCCACCGCCGACTTCACGGTCCACGGGATGCCGAGGGCCATGCCGGTCGCGACCACCATGCAGGCCGCGCCGCCGAGGTAGCGGGCGCGATAGCGGGCGAGATACGGCAGGAGACGCCTGAGCGCGGACACCGGGTCAGTATAGACCCCCCGCCGCGCCGACCGGGGTCAGGTCTTACATTCCGACATTTCGCCGTGCCTACCGGGGTCATGCCTACCGGGGTCAGGTCTTACATTGCGACATTTCGCCATTGGCGCTACTGCGGCGTGCGCGAAAAATGTCGCAATGTAAGACCTGACCCCCTCCTTACTGCCGCGGGGGGCCGTCGCGGTACGGGAGGAGCGCGGCGTAGACCGCGAACACGGTGGGCGCGGGCACGCGGTGGCGCTCCGCGAGCCGCACCACGTGGCCGTGGAGCGCGTCCAGCTCAAGCCGCTTGCCCTGCGTCAGGTCGTGGTGGAGCGACGAGTAGGCGTTGGGCGCGACGCCGTCGAGGAACTTCATGCCCTGCTCCAGCATGGAGTCGTGCACCGGCGCGCCGGCGGCCCGGCCGACCGCCACGATCTCGGTCACGAGCCGCCGGTACAGCTCGCGCACCTCGGGCACCGCGCGCAGCACGCCGGCCGAACACCGGGTCAGCGCGGTCACGCCCGCGTGGGTGGTGAGGAACACGTACTTGTCCCAGAGCGCGCGCTGAACCTCGGAGACGAGCTCGACGGGAATCGAGGCCTTCTGGCACGCGACCAGGAAGGCGCGCGCTCGCTCGGTCACCCGCCCGTCCATCTCGCCGAAGATGAGGTGGCCGCCGAAGGTGTGGGTGATCACGCCGGGTGATTCGATGGTGGCGAAGACACGCACCGCCCCGCCCAGCACGTGGCCCGGCCCGAGGACACGCTCGAGCTTGTCCTCGTTGTCCACGCCGTTCTGGATCGAGAGCACGCCGGTGTCGGGACCGACCACCGGTCGGATGAGGGCGGCGGCCTCCTCGGTGTCGAACGACTTCACGCAGAAGAGCACCAGGTCGGCCGGCGGCCGCCCGTCGACCTGATCGACCGCGGGAGCGCGCACCGTCCACTCGCCCTCCACCGCCGATTTGACGCGGAGGCCGCTCGCTCGCAGAGCGGAGAGGTGCGCGCCACGCGCCACGAAGGTCACGTCCTCGCCCGCGCGCGCCAGCTTCGCGCCGAAGTAGCCGCCGGTTCCGCCCGATCCCATCACCACGATGCGCATGGCGCCATGCTGGGAGCCGCGCGCCCGCTTGTCAAGCAGCGGCGTGGTATCTTGGAATCCCGTGAGCGAATCCTTTCGTGACGTGGCGGTCGAGGCCGCCCGCCAGGCCGGCGCGTTTCTCCGATCCCGCTTCGGTTCCCATCCCGCGGTCAGCTACAAGGGCAGCCCGACCAACCTGGTGACCGAGATGGATCGCAGCGCCGAGTCCATGATCCTGGAGACGATCCGGCGCCACTTTCCCGGTCACGCCGTGCTCGCCGAGGAGAGCGGAGCCCTCGCCGGCGCCGAGCCGTTCCGATGGATCGTCGACCCCCTGGACGGCACCACCAACTACGCCCACGGGTTTCCGATCTACGGGGTCTCGATCGCGCTCGAGCACCGTGGCGCGCTCGAGGTCGGCGTGGTCTACGACCCGTCGCGAGAGGAGATGTTCGTGGCCGAGCGCGGCCGCGGCGCCACTCTCAACGGCGAGCCGCTGCGCGTCTCCACCACGACCACCCTCGGCGAGAGCCTGCTCGGCACCAGCTACCCGAACGACATCCGGGAGGCGGCCCGGGACAACCTGGTGGAGCACGCCGGGCTCATGTACCGGTGCCGCAGCGTGCGCTCGATCGGCTCCGCGGTGCTCGGGCTGGCCGCGGTCGCCGCGGGGCGCCTCGACGGCTACTGGGAGCAGCGCCTGGGCGCGTGGGACGTGGCCGCGGGGGCGCTGCTGATCCGGGAGGCGGGCGGCACCGTGACCGCGGTCGCCGGCGCGACGCTCGATCTCGCCGCGCCGTCGATCACCGCCACCAACGGCCTCATCCACGACCAGATCGTCCGAGTCCTCAAGGAGGTCGCATCCGAGCGATGAGCGACGTCGAGCCGACGGCACCGGTGCACGTGCGAACCATCCGCGTGGAGATCGCTCCCGCGGGTCAGCGGGAGCTGGACGTCACCGCCACCCTGGTGGACGAGCGCCCGGGCAACGCCCAGCCCTGGTTCGGCTCCGAGCCGCCGCCGGTGATCCACGACATGCGGCTCCGCCTGCGGGTGCAGCAGCCCGGCCTCGTGATCACCGGCGTGCAGAGCGAGATGGCGTCGCATCCGTACACGATCTGTCCCGACGCGCTGCCGCCGCTGCAGCAGCTGGTGGGCCTGTCCATCGCGCGCGGATTCACCCGCGAAGTCAACGAGCGCTTCGGCCGGCAACGCGGCTGCGCCCACTTCACCGCGCTCATCCACGCGCTGGCGCCCGCGGTGCGCCAAGGGGCCGGCGCCGCATTCGCGGATGCGCTCGAGCAGCCGGGCGACATCGATCCGTGGTTCGTGAACACGTGCCAGGCGTGGCGCGAGGACGGCCCGCTCCACCGCCTGGTCCAGGCCCGGGACGAGGACGGTCTGCGCCGGCTCTCCGCGTTCCCGAAACCGCCGGGCGCCAGCGACTAGTCTAGAAGCGCGTCTGAGTAACCTCCGTTCGACGAGCGAGATAAGAACGGAGTCGGAGAAACGGTCGACGCGCGACCGCTTGGCGCTTCGAGCGCCGGCTTTGCCGGCGCAATCGAGTTCTCGGGGGGAGGTCCGGAAGGGGGGCGGGAGCCCCCCTCCGGGTCTACAGCCCCGGCACCGGGTAGCGGCGCCCGCCCAGCACGAGCACCGGCCCGCCCTCGCCCGGCTGCACCAGCTGCAGCATCTGGTAGGTCGCGGCCCGGTTGAGCCGCGCCGCGAAGCGGCCGTCCTTGACGCGGACGCGCGGGATGCCGCGGTCGTCGACGCGCAGCGAGTCGAGCGGCAGCGCCTCGCGGGTCAAGTCGTTCAGGGTCGCGGTGAGACCGTCGCCCTCGACCTCCACGCGCTCGACGATGAACGGCGTGTCCTCCACCTCCACCGGCACGCGCGCCGGCCCGATTTGCAGGTAGTGGCCTTGCGCGTCCACCTGCAGGTTCTCGCGCAGGTTGGCCACGATGCCCGCGTGGGTGACCTCGGCGTCGTCGTGATACCAGCTGCCGTCGCGGTCGATGCGCAGCCGCGGCAGCGTCCAGGTGGATGGATCGCTCACGGGTAGCTCACCGCGCAGAAGCTGACCGCGCCCTCCGGGTCCGGCCACTGCGTGTACCGCAGCAGCCGCCCGGGCGACTCGGGCAGCAGCCGGAGCAGCGTGTAGATGGGCGAGAGACCGCAAATTCGCCGCGCGTCGCCGTCGGCGGCGACCGAGGCGAAGAACCCGGCCGCGTCGGCGGCCACCACCGACTCGAGCATCCGGCGATCGGCCGCCTCCACCGCGGCCAGCGAGCGGGCCGTGTTCGGCTCGGGGTCGCCGAAGCGGGGGCCCACGTGCGCCAGATCCACCCCCGCGATCAGACACACGCGACGGGTCGACGACGCGATCGTCTCGCGCAGGGCGTCCAGGAAGCGCGGCACCCGCGGGTCGCCCTCCGGCCGGCTGCGCCGCCACACCGCTTCGTGCAGGTACGAGGCGAGGACCGGCAGGATCGTGAACGGCCGTCGCCGACCCAGCAGGTACTGGAGCATCACGGTCTGGAACTCGATGGAGTGCTCCTGGCGGTGCGCGGACTCCGAGGCCAGCAGGTCCTGACCCGCCCGCGCGGCCAGCGCCTCGTAGAAGTCGCGGTCCACCGGGACTCCGCCGAGCGGGGTGTCGTAGGGCTTGAGCGTCACCGAGAACGGATCGGGCATGCCAACGTGGCAGGTGCCGAGGATCACGTACAGGTCGGCGTCGGATCGGTCGATGATCTCCTTGTACGCCCACCCGTAGGTCGGGCCGCCCCGATGGAAATCGATGTGCGGGGCGATCAGGGCGGTCAGCCCCGTTGAGCCGGCGCCGTCCCGCGGCTCCGACGCCGGGTGATCCGGCCCACCGGGCCCCGAGAAGAAGGCCTCGATCTGCTCGGCCAGCCGGTCGGGCTCACCCGCGTATGCGCCGCCCGCGTGGCTGGCCGGCCGCACCGGGCTCCGGCGGAAGGCCTCCTCCAGGGCGTGACGCCGCGCCGCGAACCGCGCGGAATCGAGGAAGCCGGCCTGATCGAAGCGGTCGATGACTGCCGCGATCTGATCATGAGTCGGCGTCTCGCCGTGCCGCCGCCGCATGACGTCCTGAATGTCGGCGATCGAGTGCTCGCCGTCGAAGAGCGACACCAGATCGAGCAGCGGCGGCGGCAGGACCGCGATCTGATCGGTGAAGCCGGCGGGGTCCCGCAGGGCGATGCACTGCTGCCCTTCGTGCTGGACGGGGAACGCCTCGAGCGGGCGGAGTCGGGGGGTGGCGCTCTCGGTCACTCGACTTCGAGATAGTTCAGAGCCGATGCGGCGTAGATGCGCGTCGCTTCGGCCACCTGGTCCACCGTGACGAACTCGTCGACCTGGTGGGGGATGAGCCGGTCGCCGGGTCCGCAGGTGACGATCGGGATGCCCAGCTCCATACGCAGGATGGTGCCGTCGGTCGAGCCCGGGACGCCGCCGTAGCGAGGGGCCCGCTTCGTGGCCTGCTTCACGCCCCGGATCATGGCCTGCACGAGGTCCTCGGAGCGGTCCACCCGGGTGGCGAGGCGGAAGGCGTTGACTGGCTCCCACTCCACCTTCAGGCCGGGCTGCGCCTCGGCCACGCCGCGGCAGATCCCTTCCAGCTCCGCGCGGATGTCATCGGCACCGACGCCCGGGGTGAGCCGGATGTCGAACGTGGTCTCGGCCACCGCCGGGATGACGTTGGATTGCGGCACGCCCACCCGGGCCGGAGGCCCCTGGATGATGGTCGGCGTCACGGTCGGAGGCCGGAGATATCGGCTCCGCTCGCAGGCCCGGCGCAGCCGCCGCTCGAGCGCGGGCGCCGCGGCCAGCAGGCGGCCCAGGCCGGCGATCGGGTTCACGCCGGCCTCCGGCATCGCCCCGTGGGCCATCTTGCCGCGCACACGGAAGCGCGCCCACACCACCCCGCGCTGCTCGAGGCAGAGCTCGTTCTCCTCGGGCTCGCAGATGATCGCGGCGTCCAGCTCGCGGCCGATCGGCGTGGCGCAGAAGTGCCGCACGCCGATCATGCCGTCCTCCTCGTCGACCAGGGCGCCCACCACCAGCTTGCCACGCAGGGCGACTCCCGCCCGCTTGATGGCAGCGGCGGCCACCATCGCGGCGGCGAGCCCGCTCTTCATGTCGGCGGTCCCGCGCCCGTAGATGCGGCCGTCGACCAGGTCGGCGGAAAACGGCGGGTGCGACCACTCGGCGGGATCACCCTCGGTCACCACGTCGGTGTGGCCCTCGAGGAGCAGGCTGCGGCCGCCGGGCCGCTTCTCGCCGAGCCAGCCGATGATGTTGGGCCGGCCGGGCGCGACGGTCTGCACCTCGACCGCGAAGCCCTCGCGCCGGAGCCAGGCCTCGACGAACGCGGCCACCTCGGCTTCGGTCCCGGTCGGATCGCCGGGCCGGTAGACGCTCGGGATGCGGACGAGAGCCCGCGTCAGCTCCACCACTTCGTCCGCGTCGATCTTGCGGAGGACCTGCGACAGCGCGGTCACAGCGAGGGCGGGACGGCTATTCCAGCGGGAAGGACAGGATGATGGCGTCGAGCCGGATCACGCGATGCTCTTCCCCGGCGATGTAGAAGTAGTGCCCTTCCACTTCCTCGGGATTCTCCTCGAACGCCACCACGCAGCGGACCGGCGGCATGTCCCGGAACGCATTGGCCCCCTCGTCGAAGCCGTCACCACGGCCCACCACCTCGCCGTAACGGATCGGCGATCCCTTCGGGCAGTGCACCCGCACGTCGGCGGGCGGCTCGGCCATGAGCCGAACGAGGAGGTTGATGCCATACACCTGGAACTGGATATCGGGCATGGGACCCTCTGCTGGTGGATTTTCTTGATCCTACCACAACCGCTGGTTACCGGACCGGGTAGTCATCGGAAGGGGCCTCGATGGCCCCCTCCGAACCTCCCCGGAAACAGGATGGCGCGGGCGGAGCCCGCGCTCGAACGGAGATTGATCAGACACGCTCGCTGTCTAGCTTCCGATACCCGGCAGGGGCTCCTGCTCCCCGTGCCCCTCGATGCCCTCGAGCTTGCCCTCCAGGCGGCCCAGGCCCGCGGCGGCGTCGTCGTACTTGTTGCGGGCGTTGCTCAGGTGCTTGCCGACCACGTCGAAGGCGTCGCGGAACTTCTCCAGGTCTCCCCGCAGGCGGCCCAGCCGGGCCTGGATCTCCTGCGCATCCCGCTCGATCCGCAGGCCGCGCAGACCCATCACGATCACGCGCAGATAGGCGTAGAAGGTGTTCGGCGAGACCGGCACCACCCGGCGGCCGAGCGCGTAGGCGGCGGGCGGCTCCTCCTCGCCGTCCTCCTTCACGATGATCTCGTAGTAGATGTTCTCGGCCGGGATGTACATCAGGGCGAAGTCGAACGTGCCCTCGTCGGGCAGGATGTACTTCTTGGCGATCTCGTCCACCCGGTTCTTGACATCTCGAAGGAAGGCGCGCCGTAGCGCGGGGCGCCGGTCCTCGTCGGGCTCCTCCAGCACGCGCCGGAAGTTCTCGAGCGGGAACTTGGCGTCGATCGGCACGACGCGCTCGCCGATGCGCACGGCCGCGTCGACCCGGTCGCCGGTGGCGAAGGCGTGCTGCAGCGTGTACTGCTCGCGGGGCAGCATCTGGGCGAGCAGGTTCTCGAGGAGCGTCTCGCCCACCCCGCCGCGCACCTTCGGCGACTTGAGCAGCTGCTCGAGGCCGGCGATGTCGCGGCCCACGTCGAACACGCGCTGGGTCACCTCGCCCAGCTTGCCGAGGCTGCCCTGCACCGCTCCCACCACCGAGCCGACGTGCTGCAGCTGCTGCTGCACGCCGCTGCCCATCTGCCCGACCTGCGCGGTCATCCGGCTCGCGAACTGGTGCAGCTCCTCCTTCACGGTGGCGAGGGTCTCGGCCCGCGCCTGATGGGCCTCGGTGCGCGCGGTCTGGATGTCCCGCTGGAGCAGCAAGAGCGCCTGGTCCGGCTGCTGCCGGGCCGACTCGAGCGCGGCCAGCCGAGCCACCGCCCGCCACAGCGCGAGCGCGGTCAGCGCCAGCACCGCCGCCAGGGCGGCCACCGCGATCCAGAGGGCGGTGGCGCTCACGCCGCGCCTCGGCGTGAGCGCCAGTGGCGACAGACCGGCCGCAGGCGGCACGGGCCGCACACGGCCTGATCCCGGCGATCGAGGCACTGTCCGGACATGCGCGTGTGGCACAGCGAGAAGTCGTACTTCACCGGATCCGCCGGGTCGAGCCGGCGGAGCGCGCCGGTGATCTCCTCGGCCATCTTCCAGTTGCGGCTGCGGCGCCGCGTGAGCCCGACCGCGCGAGCCATGTTCTCGATGTGAGTGTCCACCGGGATCAGCAGCGCGGAGGGCGGGATGTCACTCCAGAGCCCGAAGTCGGGGGCCTCGCGTCGCACCATCCAGCGCAGGAACAGGTGCATGCGCTTGCAGGCCCCGCCGGTGGACGGGCGAGGAAACCAGTGACGATAGCCGTACGACAGCCGATTGCGAGGGAACACCGCCGACAGGTCCTGGCCCAGGAAGCCGGCCACGAAGCGCTCCAGCGCGGGACCGACGTGCGGATCGTGAGGCGAATACCCGATGCGGAAGAACGCGCCGAGCGAGCCGTGCGCGATCAGCACCCGCTGGGTGGCCAGGCAGAAGGCGGCCAGGTCGCGTGGCCGATTGAACCGGTAGCGGAAACCGTCGAAGCGCCCCGCGTCCTTGGCCGGATCGAAGCCAAGCACGAAGCGCGCGGGCGAGTCCCCCATGCGGCCGAGCGTCCAGTCGACCCACGGGCCGAACAGGTCGACGCGCCCGTAGGCCATGCAGGCGGCGAGCAGCGCCACGACCTCACGGTCGGCGGGCGCGGCGTAGCGCATCGGGAACCGGATGGCGTCGAGGTCGGCACGCGCGGCCCAGTCGAACTCACGGTAGAGCCGATCGAGAGGCTCCAGGAGCCGAGGCGTCGGGGGCATCCACGAAATCTCCGCCGCCGATTCTAGCACGGTCTCTTGTGGCTCCCGGCGCGGCGCTGCTAAAATCGCGGCACTTCGCCGCGGCCGCGGCGGAGTGGAAACGGAGCGGCCATGTTGAGGACGGGCATCGTCGGGATGGGCGTGATCGGGCATCGCGTGGCGGAGGCGATCCGGCGCGGCATCCCGGGTGTCGCCCTGACCGGCGTCACGGTGCGCCGGCCGGAGAGCGCGGCCGGCTTTGAGGTGCTGCCGCTCGAGGCGCTCATCGCGCGCTCCGACCTGGTGGTCGAAGCCGCCACGCAGGCGGCCCTCCGCGAATTCGGGCCGGCGGTGCTGGAAGCCGGCAAGCACCTGATGGTGCTCTCGGTGGGTGCCCTCGTCGGCGTGCTCGACGACTGGGCGCGACGGGCCGAGAAGCACGGGTGCCGCATCCTGGTGCCGTCGGGGGCGATCGCCGGCCTCGACGGCGTCAAGGGTGCGCGCGAGGGCGCGATTACCGCGGTCACCATGGAGACGCGCAAGCCGCCGCGCGGGCTGGCCGGCGCCCCCTACATCCAGCAGCATCGAATCGATCTCGACGCCATCACCGCCGAGACCCTGATCTTCGAGGGCCCCGCCACGGAGGCGGTGCGCGCGTTCCCCGCCAACGTCAACGTGGTGGCCGCGCTGTCGCTCGCCGGCATCGGCCCCGAGCGCACCCGGATCAAGCTGTACGCGGTCCCGGGTCAGGCTCGCAACCAGCACCGGATCACGATCGAGGGGGAATTCGGCACGCTGCGGATCGAGGTCGAGAACGTGCCCTCCGAGAACCCGCGGACCGGCCGCCTCTCCTACCTCTCCGCGATCGCGATGCTGCGAGAGATGGGCGCGGCCGTCCAGGTCGGCAACTGAGCCGCGAAGCCCGACACGTCCGGCGAAAGGAGCGACAGGGGATGCTGAACGAGTTCAAGGAATTCGCGCTCAAGGGCAACATGCTGGACATGGCCGTCGGCATCGTGATCGGCGCCGCCTTCGGCACCATGGTGAACTCGCTGGTCAACGACCTCCTCATGCCCATCATCGCGGGCATCGTCGGCAGCCCCGACTTCAGCAACCTCTTCGTGGTCCTGCGCAACCCGACCGGTCAGACCTTCACCTCGATCAAGGCGGCGCGGGATGCCGGCGCGGTGGTGCTGGGCATCGGCCTGTTCCTGAACACGGTCATCGCATTCCTCAGCGTGGCCATCGCGCTCTTCTTCATGGTGAAGGTGGTCAACCGGCTGCGCCGGCAGCAGGAGGCCGAGGCCGAGCCCCCGCCGGCTCCGCCCGCCGAGGTGCAGCTGCTCACCGAGATCCGCGATCAGCTGCGGCGCCGTTGACCCGGACGGGCGCGGCTCGCGTTTCTCGTCGTGTTTCCATCCGCACGCATCGCGTGCTTGACATCGTCGGGCGCGCGTGCGTAGAGTGCCCGCCCCGGTGCGCGCCGGATCGTTGACCGGGCCGCGCACCGATCCAAATCTGCATACGGGTGGAGGCATTCATGAATTGGACGCGTTCGATCGCCGCAGCGCTGATCCTGGTCCTGGCCGTCACGGGCGCGAGCGTCGCCTCGGCGGACGACTCCGCCGGCGCCACCGCCGCCGCGGTGGTGGGCGATATCTTCTACGTACCGGGCAAGGCCATCGTGTGCGGGCTGAGCGGCCTCGGGTATGTCATCGCCATGACGCTGACCTTCGGGGCCCTCTACCAGGAATCGACCGATTTCGTGAAGGGCGGCTGTGGCGGTCAGTGGGTCCTGACCGGCGAGGACATCAAGCCGACGCCGACGCAGTACTAGACGCCGTACCAGTGGACGAGCCGGCGAGCGCTTCGCTCGTCAGCCCGTACCGCTTCGCCTTGCGGGCCACCGTCGACTGCGTCACGCCCAGGTGACGCGCGGCGAGCGCCTGCGTCTTGTAGCGCGTCAGGGCGTCTCGCAGCAGGTCGCTCTCCATCTTCCGCAGTCTCCTGCGGAGGCTCGATCCCGGGCCGTGGACCTCCCGAGCGGGAGACGACGCCACGCCGCGCACGTGCGCGGGCAGATCGGCCACATCGATCATCTCAGACGCGGCCGTCACCACGAGGCGCTCGGCCAGATTGGACAGCTCACGCACGTTGCCTGGGAACTGATAGCAACAGAGCATCGCGACCGCCTCGGGAGTGATGCCTCGGCGTATCCGGAGCCGCTTCTCGGCTTTCGCCAGGGCCACCTCGATGAGACGCGGGATGTCCTCCGGGTGGTGGCGCAGCGGGGGGATCTCGAGGGCCAGCACGTCGAGGCGATAGAAGAGATCCCCCCGGAAGTGCCCGTCCGCGATCATGCGCGACAGGTCCCGGTTGGTGGCCGCGATGATCCGCACGTCCGGACGCTTGGGCTTCACGGCTCCGACCGCCCACACCTCACCGTCCTCGAGGAACCGCAGCAGCTTCACCTGCAGGCTCAGCGGCAGATCGCCGATCTCGTTCAGCAGCAGGGTTCCCCGGTGGGCCAGCTCGACGAGCCCGACCTTCCCCTTGGCGTCCGCCCCGGTGAAGGCGCCCTTCGCGTAGCCAAACAGCTCGGCCTCCATCAAGCCTTCCGGGATCGCGCCACAGTTGACCTCGAGAAACGGGCCTCCGCTCCGGGCGGAAGCCTGGTGGATCAGGCGGGCGAACATGCCCTTGCCGGCTCCGGTCTCCCCCAGGATCAGCACGGTCGAGTCCACGGTCGCATACTGCAGGGCCCGATCGCGTACCGCGGCCAGCGCCGGGCTGTAGGCGACGACCTCACCCAGCTGCGGCTCCCGGCCGGTGGTGATCGCGAGCGTCGAGCGCGACTGCTCGGCCAGCTCGACGGCATCACGCAGCCGGCTCATCACCTGTCCCATGTCGGTGATCTCCCGGATGGTCACGACGACATACGAGAGGCCGGAAGCCGACACGATGGGGACGCCGGAGACCAGTACCTTTCGCCCGTTCCGGAGGGTCTGGATCGTCGATACCGCGACCCGCGCCGCCGCGACTTCCGCGGTGATCGACCAGTCGAAGTCGCGATCCACACCGAGCTCGTGGACCGGCCGGCTCATCGCCTCTCTCGGCTCGAAGCCGAGCAGCTCGCCGGCCGCCCGATTGGCGCGGAGCAGGATCGCCTGCGGGCTGAGGATGCACAGCCCCTCGCGCGCGCCCTCCACCATCGCCTCGAGCATCTCGAGCGAGGCCGCTGCGGCGGGGAGGGCTGGCGTCGAATCCAGCGCGGCGTCGCTCTTCGTGAGATCGATGGGCACGGTGTCTCCGTGGATCACTGCCAGGTTCGGTCGCGACAGCAGAGCACGAGAAATGCCAGGACTGAAGTCCGGAGCGGCAATGCTAGCCAAGACGGACACTTAAAGCAAGTGACTCGAAGGTGTTGTCCCGACCTGCCCGGGGCAGTGGATAAAGATTCTCCCAGTCTGGCCAGCTAGCCGGCGCGTCAGCCCCTTTCCGTTCTGCGCAATGATTCCGCTCTGCGAGACCCGAAGAGTCGATATGCGATTTCGCATAACGGGTGGTCGGCACGCGTAGGTCCGCGAGAACACGAGACCATTCGCCTTCGGCCCTGGGCCGGGCGCGCTCCCTTTGCCGCAATCCTCCAATCCGTTTCCGCATTGAGTGCCGGCGCGGAAGCGCGCCGGCCGAGCACGCGTAACCCGCGGCTGAATCTGCCAATTCGCGTCGCGGGGTCAAGGTTTCCCAAACCATGGCACGCGCTCTGCACTTTGCCCGCCTCGCGAGCAACAGGCAGTCCTGGACGGGAACATCACCTCCGGCGCTTCCCGGAGGATTGAAAGGATCGAGCGTGAGCAACGGGGAGTCGCTCGTGGTCGTGAAGCTAGACCACAACGGTGAGCAGGCTCCGGCGGTGTTCGAGGCGCTCGAGCAGGCCGGCCTCCTCGGTGAGGTCTCGGAGAACGAGCTGGATCTGGTCGAGCCGGGGGCGGTGGGGTTCCGGATCCCTCGGGATCGGATGGCCGCGGTGGTCCTCGCGCTGGAGTGCAGCGGCTTCGCGGACGTGAGGGCGTACGAGGTGGAGACGAGCAGCGAGCCATCGGGATGAAGGGAGGGAACGGTCCACCAGGTAGCGGAGTGGAGCAGCGAGGTGCAGTGAACTTCTCAGCCTCATCTCCCGGAGCGGGAGTGAGCACAGGAGACAAACAGGCAATGAAGCGGATTCTGGCATACCTGAAGGACGAGCGCGGCGTCGAGACGCTCGAGTGGATCGCGGTGGGCGCGCTGATCGTGATGCTCGCGGTCGCCGTCTACCCCGGCACCCTCAAGGCCGGGATCGACGGTGTCATCACGGACATCACCAACAAGCTGACCGGTATCGTCACGTAGGAACCCACGCCCAATCCCGGGGCCCTCACGGGCCCCGGGAGCTGGCACAAACAGACAAGGCACAAGACCATGAGACTCATGCGACGACTGGGCAATCAGCGAGGCACCTCCACGCTCGAGTTCCTCGTGGTCCTGCCGACGCTGCTGTTCATCTTCCTCGCGTCTCTCGAGCTCAGCCGGGCGTGGCTCACGTCGAACATCGCCACCAACGCCGCCCGGGAAGGCGCGCGGGTGGGGGTGGTCACACCTCCTCCCGATCCGAGCAGCCCTTCGTTCAACAACGGGCCGGCGGTGACGCGGGTGAACGAGGTCCTCAGCGCGGCGAACCTCACCGCGGCCAGCGTCTCGGTGACGTGTTCCGCAACCGCCTGTCCGCCCGATTCGCAGGTGCAGGCGACCGTGGTCATCAATTTCGAGACTGTCGTGCCGCTCTTCCTCCCGGTCCTGGGGACGCCAGGTAGCCCTCTGGTTCTCACGGAGACGGTCAGGATGCGGCGCGAATAGGGAAAGCAGGGACACTATGCGTCGGCGATTGCTGCTGATTGTGCTGTGCGCCTCTCTCATCGGCCTGCTGGCGAGCTTCCTCGTCTACCGGGTGGTCAGCCAGGTGGCCCGGGCCAACGATGATCAGTCCGACCGCATCGTGGTGGCGGCGGCCAACATCGGGCTCGCCGAGACCATCACCGGCCAGCACGTGAGGCTCGTCCCCTGGCCGAGGGCGGCGGTGCCTCCCGGGGCGATCCGCAGTCTGGCGGACGCCGAGGGCCGGGTGGTGCGCGGATCCATCGTGGCCGGGGAGCCGCTGATGGAAGCCAAGCTCGCCCCGCAGCTCTCCGGCAAGGGCGGCATCATGCCGATGCTGGTGCCCGAAGGGCAGCGCGGGGTCACCATCAAGCTGGACGATGCCACCCGCGACAGCGGCTTCGTGCTGCCGAACAGCCGGGTGGACGTGCTGGTGAGCATGCCCAAGGCGCCCGGCGCGAACGAGAAGATCGCCAAGGTGATCCTGCAGGACGTCACCGTGCTCGCGGCCGGCCAGATCGTCGAGATGAAGGACAACAAGCCCGTGACCAACACCACCGTGACCATGGCGCTGACGCCGCAGCAGACCGAGCGCCTCGCGGTGGCGCAGGCCGAGGGCAAGCTCATGCTCGTCCAGCGCAACCTCCGGGACACCGACGTGGTCCGGACGCCTGGCGCGACACCGTCCTCCCTGCTCTCCGACGTGGCGTCCGCCGCCCCGCAGCCCACCGCCAAGGCGGTCGTGGCCCGGAGCGCGCCGCTGCCTCTGCCCCAGATCGAGAAGTATCCGGTGGAAGTCATCCGAGGGACGAAGGTCAGCGAGCAGGTCTTCGTACGTGGGCGCGGCGACATCTGGAGCGAGCAGCACGCGCCCAAGGGAGATCGCTGATGAGAGCGCATCTCGCTCGGCTCGCCGGCTACGCGCTGCTGGGCCTGGCCGCGGCGGCGGCCACCCCGGGCTCCGGCGCGGCCCAGTCCCTCAGTCGGCTGTACCTTGGGGTGGACCGGTCGCACGTGCTGGAGATCGCTGATCCCGCCCGCAAGGTCGCGGTCGCCAACCCGAACATCGCCGACGTCCAGGTGATCAGCCCGACTCAGCTCCTGGTGGTCGGCAAGACCGCCGGAATCACCTCGCTGGTCATCTTCTCGGGCAAGTCGGCCCGCCAGTTCGATCTCGTCGTGCATCCCTCCCCGCTGGGCACGGTCACCGCGCCGAGCGGAGTGGAGCCGCCCCACTCGGTGCTGGTTCAGCGCGGCGGCAGCATGACGGAGCAGCTCTTCGGCCGGGACGGAAACCAGCGCTGGCAGGAGCTGGGCCAGATCAAGCCCGACATCGCCGAGCCGGCCAAGAAGTGAGATCGCCAGACATGGGGGAAATGCGCGCAATGCCACGACGTCATAGCCCGGCAGCCCGCGTCTTCGTCGCGCTGCTGGCCGCCACGCTGCTGCTCTTCGCCGGGGGCGTGCTCCCGGCTCTCGCCGCGGAGCCCGGGCTCCTCCGGCTCGACGTGACCATCGGCAAGTCGCAGGTGCTCAATCTCCAGGAGCCGTTCACCCGGGTCTCGGTGACGAATCCGGCCATCGCGGACGTCTTCGTGGTCACGCCAAATCAGATCCTCGTCAACGGCAAGGCGGTGGGCACGACCTCGCTCGTGGCCTTCTACCCGACCAAGACCGTCTTCTTCGACCTGGTCGTGCAGAGCGATCTGGAGCTGCTCCGCGAGCGGCTCAAGCAGGTCGCGCCGCGCGACGACATCCAGATCCATCCGGCGCAGGACGCCATCATCCTGGACGGCAACGTCTCCAGCGAGCGCACGATCGCAGGTGTCGTGGAGGTCGCGTCGGTCTTCGCTCCGAAGGGCAAGGTGGTCAGCCTCCTGAGCCTGACCGACGTCAAGCCCCAGCAGGTGATGCTCCAGGTCCACGTGGCCGAGGTCGGGCGATCGGCCCTGAAAGAGCTCGGGTTCGCTGCGCGGGCGCTCGGTCAGACGTTCCAGGGCGCCGCCATCCCGGGCAACCCGTTCAGCCTCGCCCTCGGGGCAGTGGGCCCGGTGGTGGCGAACGGGGTCTTCGGCCAGACTTCGCCCGACTTCCAGCTCGCGGGGAGCAATATCTTCCTCGCCTCCGGCAACCGTGACTATGCCGGCGTGATCCGGGCCCTTGCCGACCGGAACGTCCTCCGGACGCTGGCCAAGCCCAACCTGGTGACCCAGAGCGGCAAGGAAGCCAAGTTCATCTCCGGCGGCGAGTTCCCGTTCCCGATCGCCCAGGACAACAACACCATCACCGTCCAGTTCAAGGAGTTCGGCGTGGGGCTGATCTTCCTGCCGGTGGTCCAGGACGGGGAGAACATCAACCTCAAGATCCGTCCGGAAGTGTCCAGCCTGGACTTCAGCCAGGGCCTGGTCTCGGCCGGCTTCGCCATTCCGGTCATCCGCAAGAACGAGGCTGCCACCACGATCAACCTCAAGGATGGCGAGTCCTTCGCCATCGCCGGACTGATCAACAACGAGGTGCGCCAGGCGGTGGCCAAGATCCCGGTCCTCGGGGACATCCCGATCCTGGGCGCCCTCTTCCGCAGCACTCGCTTCCAGAACAACGAGACCGAGCTGCTCTTCCTCGTCACCGTGAAGCTCGTGAAGCCCGACGCCCCTGGCACCGGGGTGGATGCGCGCCGGCTCATGGACCTTCGCGAGGAGGAGAAGAAGGACTTCACGCTCGTCCCTGGCATCCCCGGGGTCGGTGACGTGGTGACCCGTCCCTTCGGTCAGAGCAACCTCCCGACCCGGTGACCTGCGGGGCTCCATGACCTCTTCTCTTCGTGTCCTGATCGTGGGCGGCGACACCGAGTCCACCACGGTCTTGAAGCGGCTGCTCGGGGCGATGGCCACGGTGCAGCTCGTCGGCGAGCACGGACGCCTCTCGACGGCCCTCCACGAGGGCTCGGCGAGACGGCCCGACCTGATCATCGTCGAGCTCGCCGCGAAGGCGACGGCGGACGGCACTCCCGCGAACGTGGTGGGAGCCTTGACGCGCTCCTTCCCGGATGCCGCCGTCTTCGCCACCGGCGCCGACGTCTCCGCCGACTTCGTGATCGAGGCGATCCGCGCCGGTGCGGTCGAGTTCTTGCGCCGCCCGGTCCAGCGCACCGACCTGGAGGCGGCGCTCGAGAAGCTCCTCCGGCTCCGCCGCACCAGCCCGCCGCCCCCGCGCGCGGGGCGAATCACCTCGGTCTTCTCCACCAAGGGCGGCCTCGGCGTCACGACCCTCGCCACCAACCTGGCGGTATGCCTGGCGGAGCGCGCGCCCGATCACACCATCCTGATCGATCTCGACACCCGCCAGTCCGACGTCGCCACGTTCCTGAACCTCCGGTACACGTACTCGGTGCTCGACGCGCTCGAGAGCCTGGAACGGCTGGACGATTCCCTGCTCCGCGGTCTTCTCGTCAAGCATGCGAGCGGCCTCATGGTGCTCCCCGGGCCGACTCGCATCGAGCGCGGCCAGCTCCCAGCCGAGCAGGTCCAGGCGGCCCTCGAGATCATCCGCTCCCATTTCTCGCACGTGGTGCTCGACCTGCGACACGACTTCGATCCCGGCACGATCGCGGCGCTGGAGGCCTCCGACACCATTCTCTACCTGACCAGCCTGACGGTATCCGCCCTCCGCTCGGGCGCCGCCGGCCTGGCGGCCTTCCGGCATCTCGGCCTCAACCTCCAGAAGGTCAAGGTTGTCGTCATGCGTGACGGAACCGGGGAGGACGTCACCGTGAAGCATGCCCAGGAGGCCCTCGGCGTACCGATCTACTGGCGGACTCCGAGCGACTACGCCACCGTCGTCTCCGCCATCAACGGCGGTCAGCCGGTGGTCACCGCGGCCTCCCGCAGCAAGATCGGCCGGAATCTGCGCGAGCTGGCCGGCAGCCTCTACCGCCCGGCCACGCCTCCCCGTTCGGGGGCGGTGCGCGCACCCTCCTTCATGCGGCTGGCGTGGAATCCAAAAAGCATCCCAGGAGACGGATAGATGGGACTCTTTCAGCGGAGAACGACGGCGCAACGGACGGAGTCGGTCCCGGCGATCCCCGTGACCAGCAACGGTCACGAGGGGCTCGACACCGGAAGCCGCGGCCGGGACGCCTACTACGACCTCAAGACCCGTATCCACCGTCAGCTCATCGAGCGCCTCGATCTCGCCAAGCTGGACGTCCTCCCCCTCGAGACGGTCCAGCATCAGATCCGCCGCATCGTCGAGGACATGCTGGCCGGCGACGACACGCCCCTGAGTCGACAGGAGCGCGAGCAGCTCGTGCTGGAAGTCGAGCACGAGACCTTCGGACTGGGTCCCCTCGAGCCGCTGATGCAGGACCCGACCGTCTCGGACATCCTCGTCAACGGATCCAAGGAGGTGTACGTCGAGCGGCGCGGCAAGCTCGAGCACACGCGGGTGATCTTCCGTGACGATACCCATCTCCTCCAGGTCATCGAGCGCATCGTCTCGGCGGTGGGCCGCCGGGTCGACGAGTCCTCGCCGATGGTGGATGCTCGCCTGCCCGACGGCTCGCGGGTGAACGCGGTCATCCCGCCCCTGGCCCTCGACGGGCCGGTGCTGTCCATCCGCCGCTTCGCGGCCGACCCCTACCGGATGACCGACCTGGTCGAGTTCGGGACACTCACCTCCGGCCTGGCCGAGATCATCCGGGCGGCCGTGCAGGCCCGCCTCAACATCCTGGTCTCGGGCGGCACCGGCGCCGGCAAGACCACCATGCTGAACGTGCTCTCGAACGCCATCCCCAACACCGAGCGCATCGTGACCATCGAGGACTCGGCCGAACTGCAGCTGCAGCAGGAGCACCTGGTCCGGCTGGAGACCCGGCCGGCCAATATCGAAGGCCAGGGCGCGGTGACCCAGCGCGATCTCGTGCGGAACGCGCTGCGGATGAGACCCGACCGCATCGTGGTCGGCGAGGTGCGCGGCCCGGAGGTGCTGGACATGCTCCAGGCCATGAACACGGGCCACGACGGCTCCCTCTCCACCGTGCACGCCAACTCCACTCGCGACGCGCTCTCCCGGCTCGAGACCATGGTCCTGATGTCCGGGATCTCCCTTCCCATGCGAGCCATGCGCGATTACATCGCCTCGGCCCTCGACCTGATGATCCACCTGGCCCGCCTCTCGGACGGCACGCGGAAGGTCACGCGGGTGACCGAGATCGTTGGCATGGAGGAGGACGTCGTCACCACGCAGGACATCTTCGTGTTCGAGCAGCAGGGCATCGACGCGGACGGACGCGTGCACGGCTTCTTCCGGCCCACCGGCATCCGCCCGAAGTTCTCCGAACGGCTCGAGCGAGCCGGCATTCACCTCGGGCCGGAAGTCTTCGACCCGAGCCGGCGGCAGGCGACGCGATGATGCCCCTGGCGATCGCCGCCCTCATCTTCCTCGCGATCGTGGTCCTGGTCGTCGGCGTGTGGTGGGTCGCACAGGCCGAGCGCGCCGTACGGGCCCGGATCAAGCGACCGGCCGCCGGCGGTCCGGCCAACATCCTCCGATCAGGCGTCGAGCGAAGCGACGGTCCCCTCAGTGACTTGCTGGGCGGCACCGGCTGGATGGAGCGGCTGGGCACTCTCGTCACGCAGGCGGACTACAAGGGAACCGCCGGCGATTTCGCTCTGATCATCCTGGCCTTCACTGCGATCGGGGTGGCGGGTGGGTGGCTCCGCACCGGCTGGATCTTCTGGGGCCTCATCGCCGGGATCGCTCTCGGCTCCGTCCCGATCGTGTACCTGCTGTTCCTACGGCGGCGGCGCCTCAACGCGTTCCAGAGCCAGTTCCCGGATGCCCTCGACACGATCACCCGGGCGATCCGGGCCGGCAACGCCCTCTCGGGGGCCATCCGCGTCGTCGGCGAGGACATGCCCGATCCGGTCGGGGCGGAGTTCCGCCGCGTGGACGAGGAGATCCGCCTCGGGATGGACCCGGGCGAGGCCCTCTTCCGGCTCCAGAAGCGCGTCCCGGTCGAAGACATCGGCTTCTTCTGCGCGGCGATCCGGATCCAGCGGGCGGCGGGCGGTAATCTGGCCGAGATCCTGGACCGGCTCGCCGAGGTGATCCGCGAGCGCTTCAAGATCCTGAGCTACGCCCGCGTCCTCTCGGCCCAGCATCGCTGGTCGGCGGTCTGTGTCGGGCTGAGCCCGGCCATCTTCGCCGTGGTCTTCGAGCTCCTGCATCCGGGGTACTTCAGCGCGCTGGCAACCAACCCGATCGGCCCCTATCTCGTGGGTGCGGGTCTGGTCCTCGAGGCCATCGGCTTCTTCATGGTCTGGCGGATCGCCCAGATCAAGGTGTGAGGCGGCCATGAATCCCATCACCGTCGTCTTCCTCTCATTCGTCATGGTGGCCGGGATCACGTTCCTGGCCGGAATGATGCTGCTCCGATGGTGGCCGGCCGTGCAGCGGGAGCGGCTGAAGACAGCCCCCGCCTCCGGCGGCGGGCCGGCCTCGATCCTCCGCTGGACCGGCGAGCCGGCCGCGGCGTGGGAGCGCACCGCCGAGCGCATCGGACGCGCGGTGGCCGGCTCGCCGGATGAGGCGCCCACGAAGTACCGGCAGCGCCTCATCTGGGCCGGGTACCACGAGCCGCGGGCCGTGCTGCTCTTCGTCGGCGCCAAGGTGGGGCTCGCGGGGCTGGCCGGGATCGGCTACTTCCTCTACACCACGCTGTTGCTCCGAACCGTCCCGAGCACGCGCCTGGTCGCGATCTCGGTGATCCTGGCCGTCATCGGCTTCTTCCTTCCCGACTTCTGGGTCCACAACCGCATCAAGGCTCGCAAGCGGGAGATCGTCCACACCCTGCCGGACGTGCTCGACATGCTGATGGTCTGCGTCGAGGCCGGCATGGGGCTCGACGCGGCGGTGGCCCGGGTTGCCGAGCAGCCCGAGGGACGCAACAACCCTCTGCACCAGGAGATGCTGCGGATGCACCTCGAGGTCAGGGCGGGCCGTCCTCGTACCGAGGCCCTCAGGGCCTTCGGGCAGCGGACCGGAACCGACGAGATCAAGGCGATGGTGACCGCGTTCGTCCAGACCGAGAAGCTCGGGACCTCGCTCGGCAAGACTCTCCGGGTTCACGCCGATTCCGCCCGGGTGCAGCGCCGCCACCGCGCCGAGGAGCGGGCGCACCTCGCCCCGCTGAAGATGCTGTTCCCGACCGTGTTCTTCCTGATGCCCTCCTTCTTCCTGGTCACGATGGCGCCCTCGCTGCTGGGCCTGCTCAAGCTGCTCAAGTCCCTCGGGGCAAACTGAGAACGGAGACCGACAACACATGAACCCACGCTCGCTGATCACGTCCCTGGCCCTCCTCTCGATGGTCCTCGCCGCCGTCCCGCTGCCGGCGTCGGCGCAGGACGTCACCGCCGACGTCAAGACCTGGGGCGGGCAGTCCTGGCGCATCTCGCAACCCTCGCTCGAGGTGTTCTACTCGATCGTCTCGAAGTCGCGGGAGGCAGGCGCCGATGTCGGGAGTGAAATAAACAAGGCCACCAACTTTGCCAGCCTGACGCTGGGAGGCCTCAGCCGCGAGGCGAGCGACCCTTCGGTCGCGACGCTGAGCCGGCTCTTCGGCAAGGACGCCCCGGACACCATCCAGGGACACCGCCAGGCCCAGGAGATCACCGCCTACCGCGGGGGCGTGGCCACCCAGATTCCGCTCGCCAGCATCGCCAGCATCACGTTCAAGCGTCAGCCGGTCCAGGACAGCTCACTGCCCCCCTACGTGGCGCCCACCCACGTCCGTTACGCGGCCGACATCGCCTTGACCGACGGCGGCCGCATCGCCGCCGACTACGTCAATCTGGGCTCCGCCATCCTCCGCGGCGCCTCGGTGGACGGGCGCATCGACATCCCCTGGCAGGACATCGAGGTCCTGAGCTTCACCCGATAACGGCATCGAAGGAGCCTTCTCATGGACAAGCTGCGGCGCTGGGCGAGAGACCAACGCGGGAGCATCCTGCTCTTCACCACGATCCTGGTCGTGCCGCTGATGATCATCATCGGTGGCCTCGCCATGGACCTGGCCTACTACGGCGCGGTCGATGACGAACTGCAGCGCAGCATGGACGCGGCGGCGCTCGCCGGGGCCGGCAAGCTGGGCTTCAACGACACCTTCTTCCCGGCTGCGCGGACGTGGGCCCGCGACTACGCGCTGCTGAACCCCTACCGGACCGGCAGCATCAACCTCAATCTCAACACCGCCAACAACCCCGGCGGGAACATCGTCCTCGGGATCTGGAACGGCAGCAGCTTCACCCCATCGCTCGACGGAACCCGGGTCAACGCGGTCCAGTGCCGCGTCGCCACGACGGTGCAGACCTCGTTCCTGCGGGTGCTCGGGATCAACAGCCTCGACGCCGGCGCCATGGCCATCGCCTGGGCCGCCCAGCCGAATACCGTTCCGCCGAACTCGTGCGTCTTTCCCGTGGGCCTCAGCTCCTGTTACTTCGGGGGCTCGACATCGGTGGGGTGCGGAGCCACCGTTAGTTTCATCAGCAGCAGCGACGAGTCGGCCGTAGGTGCCAACACGGCTGCGTGGGTGAGCATGGATCCCAATGCCACGAACGTGAGCGGCCAGAGCACCCTCACGCAGGTCCAGGCCGCCGTAAACGGAACGTGCAACGGCAGCCAGCTCAATCAGGGCGACACGGTTCCGGCCAGTAACGGCGAGTTGAACAACGTCATCAACTACCTCATGGACGCGTTCCCGAACCTCTACAACAGCTCTCCCACGTATACCGTGCTGAAGCAGAGTGGTGACCCGAATGACCCCGCATACGTCGGCCAGGGCTGGGAGGTCCATGTTCCGGTCATCGACACCGGCGCGAGCTGCCCGCCGGGCGCTGTAAACGGGACGAAGCAGATTGTCGGGTGGACCCGATTCGTCATCACGCAGATCCTCAACAGCGGGGGCAGCTGCGCCGTGGCCAACCACTGGACTGGCAACCCCTGGGACTCTCACTGCCTGGCGAGCAAAAACGGTACAGGCAGCTCGCCGCTACCCCCCGGTTACAGTGGTCAGAAGGGGATCTTCGGCTACTACGACTGCCAGTACACGCCTGCGCCGCCGGCCCCCAACCCCGGACCGATCACAGCGACCGCGAAGCTCAAACTGGTGCGATAGGACGCAGCGCGTGCGCCGACTCCTGTCCCTTCTCGTGCTCGCGGCAGCCGGCTTGACCGCCGGCGGGTGCGCCACAGCCGGGCTGGCCCTGATGGGTCCGCTGGCCGGCGGCATCACCGCCATAGCGGATCGGAGCGTGGAGCGCACCCTGCCCGCGGACCTCGGCACCACGTGGGGCGCCACCGCGGATGCCCTGGCGCGCATGGCGGTCCGCCTCGATGAGACGGACAAGTCGGGGACAAGATGGCGCCTGTCCGGCACCGGCGAGGCGGTGACCGTCCACGGCACGCTCGATCGCGTCACCGCCAGCATGACCAGGGTGTCCGTGAGAGTCGAAACGGGCGGCCTCTTCGCCGACAAGCAGACCAGCGACGAGCTGCTCAATCAGATCGCCGCTTCGCTCTCGAGATTTGCGAACGCGGGCCGGCGCGACAGCAGCGAGCTTGGGCCGGACCGGTCGAGCGAGCAGCTCCGCCAGCTCCAGCAGGACATCGAGCGGCTGGGAACGAAGATCGAGCAGGCCCGGAAAGTCCCACCGCCATCGACGAAGCCCGAGAATGCCTCGGTGACGACCGTGAGCACGAGGCCGATCCTCACCATTCCGACGTCGGTGGGGGTGGCGACCGTGCCCGCGGCCGACGTCTCGCTCTCTCCGCGACCGGCTGCTTCCCCGGCAATCGCTCCTGCGGCGCCCCGGCTCGTCGCCGAGCCGGCCACACCGCGGACATCGATTGAACGTCTCGGCAGAGACGCGGACAGCATCGTGGCTGAGCCCATGAGATCCGTCGAAGTATTGAGGCCGGTCGAGGCGCTGCAGATCAGACCGGTCCGCGAGTAGTCGCCGAGTGGGGTGGTTCGGTCGCTCCCGGCGCTATTCGCCGCTCAACCGCGCCCACGGTGTTCGCCGGGTTCCCGACGAGCCGGTCGGTCTCGGCTTCATCGCCTCGCTGACCCTGCATGCCGCGCTGGCGATCAGCCTGATCCACCTCACGGATGCGCCCCCCCAGAAAGCGGGGGCCGACGTCACCGCCCTGCTTGCGGATCTGGCCGCTGTTGCGCCGGTGAACCCGCCCGGCCCCGATCCTGTGCCAGGACCGGCGCCCTCCAACGAGCAGCCGGTCACGAAGCACCCCATCGCGACAGAGACGAACGCCATCCCAACGTCGGGCGGGGTGAATATCCCGACGCAGGAGCCCAATGCCCGGCCCCTCGGGCAGTCGGTCGCCACAGCCCCGGCATCGAGGCCGGCGCCGGTGACGCCGCCGGTTCTGCCCCCGATCACCACGGGTGAGCCGGCCAGCCCTCCGCTGGATGGGCCGACACTCGTGTCAGCGGCATCGACTCCCCTCAACGTCGCGGCACAAGCCATCTCCACGGCCTTCGACATCGATACGCCCCTCGATGCCGGGTGGCCGGAGCCTTCCCCCGCGGCTGTCCCGAGCTCGAGCTCCGCCCAGGCGGCCAAGCCATTGACCCCGGTCCCGGTCCTCCAGCAATGGATGCCCGGCACGCCCGAGCCAGCTCCCCCGACGCATCTGGCCCGCGAACCGCTGCTGGCAGCCCCCGCACTGCCGGAGGCCACGGCGCCACTGCCCCCGACCGACCAGCCCAAGGTCGAGAGCACGACACCGCCAGCGCCGACCACCCTGCCTGCAATGCCGGCTCCGACGGCGAGTCCCACGCCGGTCGTTCCAAATCGAAAGAAGCCGGAAGCTCAACCCGTCATCGCGCAGCGGGAAGCCCGGCCGAGCTCGATCTTCGGGCTGAGGCGGGAGAGCGCCCTGGTCAGGCTCGATGGGCCGAGAACGTGGATCACCGATCGGCCCACCCAGACGATTTCCGGCACGGTGCTCGGAGGTCTGGCCGAACGGCTCGTCGTCTCCGTGAACGGAATCCCGGCGGAGGTGACTCCGACCGGCCGAGCCTTCGAGACCGTCGTGCTGCTCAGCCCCGGGACGAACGAGCTGCGGGCGGTCGTGTCGGGCCCTGACGGAGTCGAGGCCACGGACACGATCACGGTGCAGTACGTCCCGCGGCCTTCATCGAACGGCATCGCGCTGACGAGCCCGGCCGACGGGCTCACGCTCGGCCCGGATGATCCACCCGTTGCGCTCATCGAGGGGCAGGTGGACGACAAGAGCGTGACCACGGTCTGGATCGTCGCCAACACCCGCCGCATCCCGGTCACCGTGAGCAACGGGCGATTCCGGCACACCCTCCTCGTGCCGGACCCGCTCGTGCGTCTGTGGGCCGAGGCATCCGGCGGGGACATCGTACGCCGGAGCGACCCCGTGACCATCCGGACGGCGGGGGCCCGCCCTCCGTCGGGCGTCCTGGTCATGCAGTGGCCGGCCGGCACCGATGCGTCATCGGTGGAGGTCAGCGCCACCTGGCGCGCGCAGCCCGGTCGCCTGGACACTGTCGTCCAGACCATGAGGCTGGCTGCGGTCGGCGAGGCCACGAACGGCGCGCCAGCGGCGATGTTTCACCTCCGCGGCCTCAAGCCCGGCGTCTACACGCTGATGCTCCGCTATCGAGGTGCGGCTCCGCTCGGGGATGTGCAACCGACGCTGTACCTGCCGGACAAGGATCACCTGGCCCCCCGGCCGCTCAGACCCATCGCCCTGAACAACGCGGGGCGGAGGATCGTGGCAAAGGTGCTCATGCCCCAGGCCGTCCTGTGGAGCCAGGATGATTGGTTCAGCGGGCGAAGCGAAAGCGTGGACACCGTGACCAAGTTCAGGATCCCCGAGGGAATCAGCTGGGTCGAGCGCAAGGTGGACGTGCAATGACAAGAGCGCCCGCGCTGCGGGCGGCACTGCTGGGCCTGCTCTGCGCCACCGGCGCGATCGCCGCCGACCTCAACGATGCCGGCCGGGCCGCGTACGAGCGAGGAGACTACGTTACGGCCGAACGCCTGTTCCGACAGGCGGCGACGCAGTCGCCGGACGACCCGCTCGTCTACTATCACCGGGGCGTCACGCTGATGCGGCTTCAGAGATGGCGCGAGGCCGCGGCCGCCTTCGACGCCGTCTTGAAACTGAATCCGCCTGCCGACCTGGCGGCCACCACGCGGGAGGGGATACGGTCGCTGGCTCCCCTCCTGCGCGAGCCTGCGCCCCGTCGCGCACGCTCCGAAGAGATCCTCGTGACCCTTCACCGGGCTGGCGGCAACTGGCTGGCCGACGTTCGCCTGAACGACTCGCGCACCGCCCGCTTCGTCGTCGACACCGGGGCCAGCGCCTGTGTGCTCTCGCCGGAGCTGGCCACCGCGTTGAGAATCCACCCGCCCGCGAGCGCGGAACAGGTGCCGATGCAAGTGGTCGGCGGCGTCACCGCCGGCCGGCGCGTCACGATCGCCTCCGTGCGCGTCGGGGACGCCGAGGTGGACAACGTGGACGCAATCGTCCATTCGATCGGGCCCGGCATCGACGGGCTCCTCGGCAACACCTTCCTGGGCCGCTTCACGGTCACCCTGGACCCCGCGAAGGGCGTCCTGGTCCTGAGGCCCCGATGAGCCGGACGGTCCTGCGGAGGATCGGCGCGGCAGCGGTGCTGCTGGCGCTGATCTCCTGGAATGCCTGGATCGCGCACACGATGGTGACCCGGCTCCAGGGGGGCGACTTCCGGATCCTCTACCTGTCCGCACGCGCCCAGCTCGAGGGGCGCGACATGTACGATCTGCCCTCGGAGCTCCGCACCCACCTTGGCCGACCGCTGCAGAGCACGCTCGTCAACTTGAATCCGCCGCACTTCCAGCTCCTCGTGCTGCCGCTGGCGGTCCTTCCCCCGGGCGCCGCTCTCGCACTCTGGGCCGGGGTCAGCCTCCTCTGCCTCGGCGTGTCCCTCCGGGTGGTCGTGCGTGAGCTCGAGCTCGAGCCCAGTGCCTGGGACTGCTGGCGAGGCGCCGTGTGGCTGCTGGCCTTTGCCGGCACCGGAGCGGTGATGGGCACCGCCGAGGTGGCCTTCCTCTTCATGCTGCCGCTCACGCTTGGATGGTCGGCGGCTCGACGCGGTGAGTGGACCCGAGCCGGTGTGTGCCTGGGCCTCGCCATGGGCGTGAAGCTCTTCCTGCTCATCTTCGTCCCGTACTTGCTCGTGCGCCGCCGGTTCGGCGCCGCCCTCGCGAGCGGCGCGACCGCCGCTGCGTGGTTCCTCGGCGGGCTGCTCATCGTCGGCTCGGGCACTTACTGGTCGTGGCTCTCGCAACTCGCCTCGGTGAGCTGGGCCTGGCGCGGTCCCAACGCCTCGGTGCTGGGCCTCCTCACCCGCTCACTCGACGAGAACCCCTACTACACGCCCCTCGCGGTGGCCCCGGAGGTCATCGTTCCCCTCTGGCTTCCCTCGGTGGCGATCATCGGCTTCTGCGGTCTCGCCGTCGTGATGGTCGACCAGACCGGCGCGGCGGTCGACCGCGCGTTCGCGCTGCTCATGTCGACGGCGCTCCTCGTCTCGCCCCTCGGTTGGATCTACTATCTGTGGCTGGCGGCCGGTCCCGCAGCCGCCCTTGCGCTCCGCTGGCGCCGACAGCAGGCTCTCGACCAGTCCGATCCGAGAGCCGCGGCCGCCCGGTGGCGGCTACGCCTGCTCATGCTCGCCGTGCCGGGACTGGTCTGGCCCTACTTCGCCACGTTTCTCTTTCAGCCTCACGCGTGGGCGACTCCACTGCTCGCCTCGGCCTACTTCTGGAGCATCGCCGCCCTCTGGTGCGCTCTCGTGCTCGACTGGCTCGCCGCCCGTTCCCAGACCGAACATTCGATCCGGTCGGCCGGCTCCGACCCGCATGCGGGCGCTCTGGCGCTCCGATCCCGATGAGCGACCGCCTTTCCCGTACGGTTGAACTTGCGGTGGAGCCGCCCGGCGCCGCGCTGGAGGCGAGACCGTCGGAGCGTGCCTATGCGCACGGAGTCGCCGTGGTCCTCTTCTCGCTCACCGTCTTCGTCTCTGCCGCTCTGCTCTTCACCGTGCAGCCCATGTTCGCCAAGCTGGCGCTGCCGCTGCTCGGCGGCACGCCGGCCGTCTGGAACACCTGCATGGTCTTCTTCCAGGCGGTGCTCCTCATCGGCTACGCGTACGCCCACGTGGTCACGGCCATCCTGGGCCTGCGCGGCCAGGTTGCTCTTCACCTCACCCTCGTCCTGATCACCCTGCTCGCGCTCCCGATCGCTATCCCCAACGGCTGGAGCCCACCCGCGCAGCAGAGCCCGGTCTGGTCCCTTCTCATGCTCCTCGTCGTCGCCCTGGGCTCGCCCTTCCTCGTCGTGTCGACGACCGCTCCGCTCGCGCAGAAGTGGTTCGCCGGCACGGACCACCCGATGGCCCGCGACCCGTACTTCCTCTACGCGGCTTCCAACGTGGGCAGCCTCGCCGCTTTGCTGGCCTATCCCACGCTCATCGAGCCCAATCTGCGGCTGGCTGATCAGAGCCGGCTCTGGGCCTTCGGCTACGTGCTGCTGACCGGGCTGCTCGTCGGCTGTGCCGCCGTCCTGGCCCGCTCCCGCGGCGCGGTCACCACCGGCGCCGTCGCCACCGGCGGATCCGCCACCGCTGCGAGCATCTCGCCGGTGACGGGGAATAGGGGCGCCGCCTTGCGGCGGGCCCGATGGGTTCTCCTGGCGTTCGTTCCCTCGAGCCTCATGCTGGGAGTCACCACCTATCTCACCACCGACGTGGCGCCGATGCCGCTGCTCTGGGTGGCGCCCCTCGCGGTCTATCTCCTGACGTTCGTGATCGCGTTCGGACGACGGGCCCGAATCCCCGGTCAGGGGATGCGCCGGCTGCTCCCTGTCCTCATGTTGCCGCTCATCCTGACGATGGCATTCAAGGCCATCGGCCCCCTCTGGGTGCTCGCCCTTCTCCACGTCGTGACCTTCTTCGTGATCTCGATGGTCTGTCATGGCGAGCTGGCGAGGAGCAGACCGGAGCCGGAGCGGCTGACCGAGTTCTTCCTCTGGGTCGCGGTCGGGGGGGTCCTCGGCGGCATCTTCAATGCGCTGCTCGCGCCCCTGGTATTCATCCACCCGATCGAGTACCCCCTGCTGCTCGTGGCGGCGTGCCTGATTCCGGCGACAGACGCATCGGGGCACGCGAAGCGGGTGGCCCGCTGGGAGCTCGTCGCGCCCCTCGCGCTGGCGGCCCTCGTCACCGGGCTCGTCTGGCTCGTCAGGGCGATCCCGATCGTCGGCCTGCCTGGATTGTTGCTGTGCGCCGGGGTGCCCGCCGGCCTGTGCTTCGCCCTCCGGCACCGCTCCGTCGCGTTCGGTCTGGCGCTGGGCGCGCTGATGCTGACCATGACCATGCTCACCGATGCGGGCGAGTATCGAACGCTGCACCGGGAGCGTAGCTTCTTCGGGGTCTGGCAGGTTCGGGCCTACCCGGCTCAGGGGTTCACTTCGCTCGTGAACGGCACCACCGATCATGGGCGGCAGAGCCGTGAGCCGGGACGGGAGATGGAACCGCTTTCCTACTTCCATCGCGCCGGACCGATCGGCCAGGTGTTCGGAGCGATGAAGGAAGCGGCGGGAGGCGAGCCCGTGGGCATCATCGGTCTCGGGACCGGCTCGCTGGCCTGCCACGGCCAACCCGGCCAGGAGTTCACGTTCTACGAGATCGATCCCGCCGTCCTGCGGATCGCCGGTGATCCTCGCTACTTCACGTACCTGAAGGTCTGCCCGCCGGCGATCCAGGTGGTTCTGGGAGACGCGCGACGCTCCCTTGCCGACGCGCCGGACCGGCACTACCGCCTGATCATTCTCGACGCGTTCAGCTCCGACGCCATCCCGAGCCACCTCCTCACCCGCGAAGCGCTCCGCCTCTATCTCGACAAGCTCGCGGACTCGGGGCTGCTCGCCTTCCACATCTCGAACCGCCACCTCGATCTGGAGCCCACCGTCGGAAACCTCGCGCACGACGCCGGGCTGGTCGCCCTGTCCCAGCTCGAGGGCGTGATCGGAACGGACGAGGCGCGCCGAGAGGGGAGAACGCCGTCACACTGGGTCGTGCTGGCCCGTCGCTCGGAGGACCTGGGCACGCTTCGCGAGGATCATCGCTGGCGGCCGCTCTCACCACGCCCGGATCGGAGGCTCTGGACCGACGACTTCTCGAACATCCTGGAAGTCATCAAATGGCGCTGAGATCAGGAGCCGTAGATGAGGAGCATCGCGCCGAACAGGGCGATGAGCGCGCCCACCGGGACGTGTCGGCCCGGGCGTCGGCGGCGCACCACGAGAATCAAGAGCACGATCGCCGCGCCCGCCACCTGGGATCCGGCCAGCGCGATGAGGGCGCCGCGCCAGCCGAGGGCCGCGCCCAGCATCGCGGTCAGCTTGATGTCGCCGCCGCCCATGCCGCCCCGACTCACGATGGCGACCAGCAGCACGAGGCCGCCCCCCACCAGGGCGCCCAGCGCCGCGTCCGCGAGCGTGGGGTTGCGCTCCGTGAGCGCGGCCAGGCCCAGCGCGTACACGAGCCCTGGAAGGGTGATGACGTCGGGGATGAGACGGGTCCCCAGATCGAGGACCACGATCAGCGCCAGCGCGGCGAGCAACGGGAGGATCTGCCACCACCGTGGAGCCGCCCCGAATCGCTGAAGCGCCAGCACCGCGAATCCGAGGCTCAAGCCCACACTGCAGACGAGGGGGACCGGGCGCCAGATCCCGGCGACCCAACCCCCTACCTCGTCGATGGTGGTCCCGTGGGAGCCGGCCCGGGAATCAGGCGGGGGGCCGGATGATGCTCACGGAGCTGCTCCTCGAACTGGCTGTCGCCCCGGCGGCCAATCCATTTGACGTAGAAACGGACCTCCGGCGCATACCAGTACTGATCGGAGTCCCGGCGCTCGGTCTGACGCACGATCTTGAACGCATTGAACCGGCCGGCCGGCACCTCCACCGCTTCCCTCGCCACCACCGAGAAGGTATCGCTGAACTCGGCCTTGCCGCTCCGGTCCTCGTACGCTCCGCGATGCGTCCAGGTCCGTCCGACCTCGAGCGGCCAGGTGAACCACGGCTGAGGCGGCCTCATCCGGGCGGCGACTCTCCCGTCCTCCGTCGTGGCCGCCCAGCGAAGATCGAGCGTCCAGAAGACCTCGCGCTCACCATCCCGGAGGCGATAGTAGGTGACGCCGTTGATCTCCGTGATCTCCAGCACCTCGAGCGTCTTGAGCCCATTCTCCGTGCCGCTGGTCCAGCCGTAGATCCACCGGTCTCCCGGGCGCCAGCCGGGCGCGGCCGGAACCGTGGAGGTCGCCGGAGCGGTCTCGCCCGCCACGGGGCCGGCTGGCCGGTCCTGCGACGCACAGCCCGCCAAAGCGAGGAGCAGCGGCACCACGAGAAAACGCCCTCTCACGGCACGATGGTCGCACGTGGCCACTTTCCGAGGCAACAAATCGTCCGTCCAGTCCTGCGTCTCAGTGGTACAAGGGGCCTCACATCCTATCTCGCACGCGCCTTCAGGAGGTCATTGCGATGAAGAACATCGGGATCGCGGCAATCGTCGTGGGAGTCCTCGTCTTCGTCCTCGCCGTCATCGGAGTGCTCGGGGAGGGCGGCAACCTCCGGACGGTGACGGTTGCCGCCGTCGTCATCGTCGCGATCGGCTTCCTGCTCTACCGGAGGGGCAAGAGCCAGATCGGCTGACCCGGTCAGGACCAAATGCGCAGACGCCAATCCCGTCAGTCTCCTCGCACTTACCCGCTTGTCGAGTTCCTGTTCGCAGCCGGAGCCCTGCTGGTGCTCCTCGGCTTCTTCTACGCGCTCCGGCGATCGTGGCCCGCCCTGGACCCGTTGAGCCTCGTCATGCTCGTGGGCATCGGCCTCCTCCTCATCGTCGTCTGCGAACGGCTGCGCCTCATTCTCCGTGAGCTGCAAAAACTGACGATGGCGATCCGCCGAGCCGCCGACGAGGCGCCGGAGGAAGTTCCGCAGTAGCGCGTCGGCCGAGTCGATCGGGAGGGCACCCTGCCGGCCTGGGCGGTCGAGGTCACATTGCTGGGGCTCGCGGTGCTGGTGGCGCGCGTGAAGCCACGCCTGGGATCGACGTGGATGGCGGCCGTGGAGCGCACGCTCCGGGGCCTGGCGCGCCGCAGAGGACGAGCCCTGCTGTTCGTCGGGGCCACCGCCCTCGGGGTCCGCCTCGCCCTCCTGCCTCTCACGGCGGTTCCCCAGCCCGCCATCCACGACGAGTTCAGCCAGCTGCTCGCTGCGGAGACCTTCGCGAGCGGGAGGCTCACCAACCCGTCGCCGGCGTCGTGGGTCCACTTCGAGAGCATCCACATCATCGTCCAGCCGACCTACATGGGCATGTATCCGCCCGCCCAGGCCCTGGTGCTCGCCGCCGGCGCTTGGCTTGGACATCCCTGGCTGGGCGTATGGATCTCCGTCGGGGTGATGTGCGCCGCGGTGTGCTGGATGCTGCAGGGCTGGTTCCCACCCGGCTGGGCGCTGCTCGGGGGCATGCTCGCGGTGCTGCGCTTCGCCACAGCCGGATACTGGATCAACGGGTACATGGGCGGAGCGGTGGCGGCGACCGGCGGGGCGCTCATCCTGGGAGCCCTGCCCCGTCTCACGCGGACATTCGGCACCCGCCACGCGCTCCTGATGGGACTCGGCCTGATCCTGCTCGCGAACAGCCGACCCTGGGAGGGCCTCGTGCTGAGCCTTCCCGTCGCGCTCGTGCTTCTGTATTCACTCCTCAGGTCGCACCGGGTCCCGATCGGCACGCGGGTCCTCCGCGTCGTTCTCCCCATCGCGATCGTGCTCACCCTGGCCGGGGTGGCGATGGGCTATTACTTCTGGAGCGTGACCGGCAGCCCGTTCCGCATGCCCTACCAGGTCGGACGCGAGACCTACGCCACCGCGCCGATCTTCCTCTGGCAGTCTGCCCGCACCGAGCCCATCCACCGTCACCCGGTGATTCGCGACTTCTACCGGCGCTATGAGCAGGACTTCTACGAAGCGGAGGTCCAGTCGGTCCGGGGCCTGGTCGTGACCAAGGCGGCCTTCACCATCGCCCTGCTCAGCTTCTATTTCGGACCAGCGCTCCTGCTGCCGGTGTTGATGGTCCCGCGCCTGTTCCGGGACCGCCGCATGCGCTTCCTGGTGGCAGCCGGCACGGTGGGGCTCGTCGGGCTCACGGTGGCCGTGTTCTTCATCCCTCACTACGCCGCGCCCATGACCGCGCTCTTCCTGGCCCTGGTGGTCCAGGGTCTGCGGCACCTGCGGCACTGGCGGTGGAACGGCCGACCCGCGGGGCTGTTCCTTGTCCGCGCTCTTCCCCTGGTCTATGCCGGCGCGCTCGCCATCCGGCTGGCCGCCCCGGCGCTCGGGCTGCCGCTCACCGAGACGGATCTGTGGTGGCTGAGACTTGCCCCGAGCGAGCGCGGCCTCGAGCGCGCCCAGGTCGAGGCGCGTCTGGAGCGTATGCCGGGCGAGCATCTGGTCTTGGTGCGCTACGGACCGGAGTACGACCCCGGCCGGCAGGTCGAGTGGGTCTACAACCGCGCGGACATCGACCGAGCCAAGGTGATCTGGGCGCATGACATGGGCGAGGCTGAGAATGCCGCGCTGCTCGGTCATTACCGCCACCGTCGCGTCTGGCTCATCGAGGCTGGCCGGCAGTCGGCCCGGTTGACGCCCTACCCCGGTTTGCCGGAGCCACCCCGCACCCGCGAGCGCTAGGACCCCGCGGCGATGGGCTCCCGCCCGGATGGCCTCGCGCGGCCCGCCGCGCTCCAGCTATTGGCATGGTGCCAGCGCAGGGACGTGAGGGCGAGCCCGCTCTGCGCGAAGCAGCGCTCGACCTCGACCCGCGACATGTAGTGTGCGACCGGCGCCAGGAGCTGGTCGAAGACGATGGAATGCACCTCGCGGAACGGGAACGGGACGAGATCGACGAGATAGCTCGAGTAGGGCAGGCAGCGCCGAAGCGGGACCCACGCCCGCGCCGCGGCGTAGACGGTGCGCAGCGCGAGCCAGACCGGAACCGTCAACCCCCACGCGAGCGCATTCACCGGGGCCAGCGGGGCCGCGCGCGTTAGGCGCCGCAGCGGCTCGAGCAATGCGAGGAGCCGCCCGTTACCCTCGCGGGCATAGAGCCAGGCAACCAGGAGCCCCTCCGCGGTGAGCAAGGGCGCGAGCGCCCGGAAGCCGACCATCGGCTCGCCGAGGTGGTGGAGCACGCCGATCGAATAGATCATGTCCATGCTCCCCGGCCGGATGGGCGGCCGCGTGAGGTCGCCCTGGACCACGTGCACGTTGTCGAGGTCGGCGGTATTTCGGGCCGCCACCTCGACCGCTGCGCCCAGCTCGACGCCGATCACTTCCCGCGCTCCGTAGCGGGCGGCCAGTCGTAGGTGCCGTCCCTTGCCGCAGCCGGCATCGAGCACGGCACGCCGGGCGAACGCCACCGGCTCGACGGGCGCGATCCAGCCCTGGAACTGCGCCGCGTACTGCGGGCGCATCTCCCCGAATCGCGTCCATTCGTAGCCGAATCGCTCTGCCGTCTTGCGCGCCTCCGGCGTCACGCCGCCCGGAACCATTCGCGGAATGCCCCGGGTGATCGGGTAGGCCGTGCCACATCCGGAACATGCCAGGGCGCCTTCACGGATGTCTTCGCCCAGGCGTGACGTCGCCGTCAGCGTCAGCCCCGCTCGGCAGGTCGGACATGCCAGCCACGCGACCAGGCGCTCCCGCATCAGCTCGGCCGGTATCGCGCGGCCCAGAGCTGCCAGGCCAGCAGGGTGTAGAGCTTCTTCCGATGATCGCGGCGGCCCTCCTGATGCTCCCGGAGCAGCCGCTCGACCACCTCCGGGCGGAAGAGACCCTGACGACGGATCGCCTCCGGCGAGCAGACGTCCCACAACAGCGGGGCGAGCTCTCCCCGAAACCACCGGCCGAGCGGGACCCCGAAGCCCTTCTTCGGACGGGCGATGACGTCGCCCGGGAGCAGCCCCCGCATCGCGCGCTTGAGCACATACTTGGTCGTGAGACGCCGGAGCTTGAGCCACGGCGGCAAGGTCGCCGCGAGCTCGACCACGCGACGGTCCAGGAGAGGCACCCGCACCTCCAGCGAGCAGGCCATGGACGCGCGGTCGACCTTCGTGAGCACGCCCTCGCCCAGGTAGCCCTTGAGGTCGAGGTACAGAACCCGGTTCAGCCACGGCTCCTCGGGGAGCGCGGCGGCGAGAGTGTGGAACGCCTCGTACGAAGGCGCGGCGGTCATGCGCCCGAGCGTCTCCCGGTTGAACAGCTCGGTCTGCTCCGCGGGAGTGAACGAGCCCATCCACACCGCGTGCCGCTCCACCAGGTCGTACGGCGCGCCATCAACGAATCGCTTGAGGCGGAAATCGAGGCTGAGATTCTCGAGCGAGACCGGAAGCCGGTGGGCCACCGCCCTCACGAGGTCCCGAACGGCCCGTGGCAGCTGCGCGTAGACTCGCGCGACGCGGTGCGCCTGGTACGTCGGGTACCCGGCGAAGACCTCGTCGCCCCCATCGCCGGACAGCGCCACCGTCACCGCGCGCCGTGTGAAGCCTGCCAGCAGATACGTCGGCAACAGCGACGCGTCGCCCAGCGGCTCGTCGAGGAGATCGGGAAGGCCGGCGATCAGCCCACTGGCCTTCTCGAGGGAAAGCACGGCTTCGTGGTGATCGGTGCCGAGCGCCCGTGCGACCTGGCGCGCGGGCGCGGACTCGTCGAACGACGGATCCTCGAAGCCGATCGAGAACGTCTTCAGACGACCCGTCGCGTGGCGCGCGGCGAAGGCGGCCACCGCGGAGGAATCGATGCCACCGGACAGAAACATTCCGAGCGGCACGTCGCTCACCATGTGGTCCCGCACCACGGTGTCCAGGACCGCGCGGAGCCGCTCGACCGCCTCCGCCTCCGGGACGTCGCACGGGTGCAGGCGGGCCACGTCCCAGTACGGCTCCACCTTGACGTCGCCGTTGGCGTAGGCGAGCCAGTGGCCGGCGGGCAGCTTGCGGACGTGGCGGAGGATCGCCCGGGGCGCCGGCACGTACTCGTGGGCCAGGTACTCGGATAGCGCGATCGGGTCCAGCTCCCGGCTGACCCCCGGGTGTTCCACGAGCGCCTTCAGCTCGGATGCGAAGACGAGCTGGTCGGGCAAGGTCGCGTAGTAGAGCGGCTTGATGCCGAGACGGTCGCGGGCGAGGAAGAGGGTGTCGGTCCGCTCGTCGAACACCGCAATCGCGAACATGCCCTCGAGGTCCTCGAGCATCGAGGGCCCGCGGCTCTCCCACGCGTGAACGATGGTCTCGGTGTCGGACGTGGTCGTGAACCGGTGACCGGCGGCGGTGAGACGTCGCGTCAGCTCCCGGTAGTTGTAGATCTCGCCGTTGAAGACGACCCACGTCGCCCCGTCCTCGCCGGTCATCGGCTGATGGCCCGTCTCGAGATCGATGATCTTGAGGCGCCGCATGCCGAGCCCGGCCCGCTTCCGCACCACGAACCCCTCGTCGTCGGGTCCTCGATGCACGATCCGGTCGGCCATGCGCCGAAGCACGTGAAGGTCCGGTCGGCGCGCCGCCTGCGCCATCACCGTGCCGACGATCCCGCACACGGCTTATTCGGAAGGGTCGGGACCCTCGACGTCTCGCACGTAGAACGCGCGCTTGCGCTGGGTCTCGTACAGACCGCGGATGACGATCTCGGCCAGGAAGCCGATCAGGATGGCGAGAACGCCGACGAGAAAGAAGATGACCATGAGGAAGATGAGGGGGGTGGCCTCCACCCGTCCCAGCACCAACGCGCGATACGCGGTGACCGCGAACGCGGCCGCCGCCAACAGCAGGCTCGCCAGCCCGAACCCTCCGAAGACCGAGTTCGGACGCGTCGAGAAGTCGCCGATGAACTTGATCGTGATGAGATCCACCAGGACCCGGCTCACCCGCAGGAGGCCGTACTTCGACTTTCCCGCCGCCCGCGGCCGGTGGTTCACCTCGACCTCACCGATACGGGCGCCCACCCAGGCGGTGAGGACGGGCAGGTAGCGGTGCATGTCGCCGTACAGGTTCACATCGGCAAGAATGGTGCGGCGATACGCGCGCAGCGTGCAGCCGAAGTCGTGCAGCGCCACGCCGGTCAGCGCCCGGATCATGCGATTGGCCACCACGGATGGCAGCCGCCGCGTCAGCCACGGCTCGCGTCGGCGGCGGCGCCAGCCGCACACCACGTCCTTCTCGTCGCCGAGCGCGGTCAGCAGCCGAGGGATGTCGGCCGGGTCGTTCTGCCCGTCGGCGTCGAGCGTGATCACGATCGGGAACCGGGCGTGCGCGAATCCAGCCGCGAGCGCCGCAGTCTGTCCGAAGTTGCGCCGCAACCGCACGAGTCTGACGTGCGCGTCGCTGGCGGCAAGGCGGCGAAGCGTACCCCACGAGTCGTCGGTCGATCCATCGTCGACGTAGATGATCTCGTAGGATCGATCGAGCCGCTTGAGGACCGCGCTGAGGCTTCCGTGGAGGGGCTCCAGACTGTCCTGCTCGTTCAGTACCGGCAGGACCACCGATAGGGCAGGGCCGGACGCTTCCGAGTTCACGTGAACACCCGACAATTGCTTATAGCACGGCAGACTTCAGATGCGGTCACAGAGCTTCGCGGGGGCTTCCCCCGCCCGCCTCCGGAGCTCGAACCGGGTCGATGCATGAACGATCTGGTCAAAGGTCCCCAGAAGCGCCGATTCGAACTCGCGCTTCTCGGGGGAATCCGGATCGCGCATCGCCGGGAAGATGCGGCGCAGGTAGCTCGGATCGCTCCACGGACGTTCCCAGACCACCCAGCGCGCCTCGGTTGCGACACGAGCGCAGACCTCCCGGAATTGCTCGACCGACGTGTACCCGGGGACGAGCACGTCGACTTCGGCGGGGTGCCGGCGGCCGGTGAGGTATGGCAGAAGGGGGCTGTAGGGATAGAAGAACACTGCCTCGCCCGCGGGGATCCGATCGATCTGGCGCACCAGACTCGCGAAGTCGCCCGCCTGCAGTTGAGGTCCAGGCACGACGCCGCCGCGCGCGGTCATCACCACCGGCGATCTGCTGACCACGACGGCGGTGCTGGCCGGTCCGACGAGTCCGACGCACAGGCCGATGAGCAGCGCTCCGACCGAGATTCGCCCAAGCCATCCCGCATTCACGGCGGAGAGCGCAAAGAGCGGGCCGGCGAGGGGTGCCACGAACGAGAGGTGAACGTGGTCGGGCCGCGGGTAACTGCCGAGAAGGCCCACGACCGCAAGTGCCAGCGACACCCGCAGCCTCGGCTCGTGCCACATCGCGCGGCCCTTCAGCCCGATGGCGACTCCAGCGAGAACGAACGCCATCGGAAAGAGCGCGACCAGGACCAGGGTTTGCGGGGACACGCCGAATCCGAAGGGCACTGCCTGGATGCCGGCGTAGTGAAGTGCCGGGTACCGGATGACGTCGTCGAACGCGGCGGACAACCCTGCCGTGGCTGCGACGTAGCAGACCATGATAGCCGGGACGATCGCCATTCCGGCGGTGGCGCTGACCAGTCGGGCGGAGCCTCCGGGGAGGGTCGCCAGCACTCCAAGGACGCCGACACACATCAGCGCCCCCCGGCTCGTTGTCACCATGGCCGAGGCACCCGCGAACAGGCCGGCGGCGCACGCGGAGCCCCGCCGAGACGTGGGAGCAAGCCCCAGGAGCAGGCCAACCGCAGAAGCCATCGAGGCGGCGGTGGTGAGCCAGTGATGGTTGATGACGGTCAGGGCACCCTGCGAGGGCGCGATGCAAGCGATCGCGACCAGCGCGGCCACCGCGCGGCGGCCAGACGCGAGACGGGCTGCGAGGTAGAGCAAGATCGCCGTAACGACGATGATCCCGACCGCAAGCGCTCGCACCGAGGCGAAGCTGGTCCCGAAGAGCTTCATCCAGGCGGCCACGGTCATATAGCCGCCCGGCGGGAGGATCCCGAAGACATCCTGGTAGAGGACCTCGCCGTCAAGGACCCGCGCCGCCGCGTGCAGAAGGACCCCCTCGTCGCCGAGCGAGGTCACGTACCGAAAGAAGGGAACGCAGGCCGCGAGGGCGATCAGCACGACTCCGTAGAGCACGCGATCTCCAAGCAGGAGCCGGCTCGCGCACCCCCGCCTTTGCCAGATCGGCAAAAGCCTACCGGCTATACTGGGCATGCGAGTAGCATCGAGAATGGGAAAGCGCCCTCCAACCCAAAACGCGTGAGCGAGATCGACACCGAACCAGCGACCGGCCAGCGCGTGTGCCAGGCCGGAGTCGGCCGCGCCGAGAGAAGGCCCGGTGCTACGCCGGTGGCGCATGAGAGGGACCGGTGAGAGACAGCGTCACGGAACAGGAACGCTATCACACACAGGGCACCGGCTATTTCTGGCTCACCTCGCACAATCAAATTATCGAATGGTCACTGAGGCAGTATCTTCGCGCGCGCGACGGCAGTTCTGGCCGACGGCTTCGAATCCTCGATCTGGGCTGCGGTCCCGGCTGGACACTCGAGCGTCTCGGGATGCTCGGGGACGCGTATGGCGTGGAGTATTCGATGACGGCGCTCGACTTCGCTCGGCAGCGCGGCCTCGGACGGCTCGTGGCGGGCGACGGAGTGGCCCTCCCGTTTGCATCGCACGCCTTCGACTGTGTGACCGCGGTTGAAGTTCTCGAGCACTTCGAGGACGACGCGACCGTTGCCCGTGAGGCGTGGCGGGTCCTGAGGCCCGGGGGCCTTCTCCTCGTGACCGTACCGGCCTTCATGGCGCTCTGGCGACACCACGACGTGCTCTACGGGCACTACCGCCGCTACGCTCGGCGTCAACTCTCAGTTCTCCTCGAGAAAGCCGGCTTCCGGATGCTCCGGTGCGAGTACATCAAGTGTCTCTTCTTCCTCCCCTTGCTGGTCTGGGCGCGCATGAATCGGCCGCAGACTGAGGGAGCCACCGCCGCGCGTGACGACTTCTTCGCCTTGCCCCGCTGGTTCAACGAACTCCTTCGGCTCCAGATCGTATGGGAGACCCGCCTGCACCTCAACCGCCTGGCCCCATTCGGGGTCTCGCTGCTCGCCGTCGCGCGACGTCCCGGACCCGACCAATCGTAGGCACGAGATAGGGCCCGTTCCGTTCACGTGCCCTCCCCCGCGGATGCCCGTAGCGAACCGGCGAACCGAAGCGTGATCACGCAAATTACCATCCAGCAGATCAGCCCCAGACCGAGGACCACCGGCGTCCACGGGAAGCGCTCCAGGCTGTTCGCTAGATTCCACGGAAAGCCGCCCGCCGCCGCGGTGTAGTAGGCGAACAGGAAGACGGCACCCGCCAGGTAGTAGGTAGCGGTCGTTCGGACTCCGAGAGCCACCACCCACGGCACAAGCCAGGCCAGGTACTGGACTCCGAAGCCCGGGGTCAGCGAAAGGAACAGGAACAAGAGGAAGCCGGCGCGGATGAACAGGGCGCTCTGGAACGGCTGCGAACGCGGCCACCAGGACGATCCCAGCACCAGGCCGAGGGCCGTGAGCTTGCCGTACCGCGCGTGCAGGTCGTGAAGCCAGGCGAGGTGCGGATTCTGGAGCAACACCATCGCCACGAGCGCAAGGCCCCACGGCCCCGATTGGCTTCCGTATCCCATCACACGGGTGATGATCAGCTCCGGCGCCGCCACGAGAGTCGGCAGGGAGCCAACCAGGACAACGGCCGCCGCCCCGACGCAGAACGAGATCCGCCGTCGCGCTCCAGGAAGCGCGAGCAAGACCGCCGGGAGGAGCAAAACCGGCAGGATCTTCACGTTCACCGCCATCCCGAGCGCGACGCCCGCAAGCCAGGCCGACCGCCGGCCCTCGACAAGGTAGATGGACAGTAGCAAAAAGAAGACCAGGATCGGGTCGGTGTTGCCGTGAAAGCCAGAGATGAGAAGCGCGATCGGCGAGGCCGCGAACAGGGCCAGGGCGATCTCCGTCTGCGGATCGTGCCTCCTCGCGCTGAGCAGGCGCAAAAGCAGCACGAGACTACCCACGTCCGCGACGGCAGACGTGAAGCGCAGCCAGAACCTGAGGGGCAGGCCGGAGAGGTCGGCCAGGACTCCCCAGCCCTGCAGAGCGTGAACGATGAATGGAGGATGGATGAACGGAGGGCAGGCGCGCTGGCCCGGCTGTCCGCACCAGCGGGTGGTGATGCCATCGCGGTACAGGGCCACGGCACCCTGCTGCCGGATCTTCGTCAAGTCAGCTTCGTAGATTAGGGCGTCGGTGGACCCGTAGGTGCAAAGTGCGATCGCGATCTTCAGGGCGAACGCAGCCGCCGCGACCGCCGCGAGGTATCGAGGTACCCCCCGGCTGCTCCCGGCGAGATGCAAGGTCTTCGCCCACCCGAGGCCTCCACGTGATCCTATGCGTCCATCGTAGGCGATCGCTCTCCATTGCTGGCTACGAAAAACGTCGCCACGAGCCATTCACATTGCTGGAGCGCCGGAACCTATGCGACCATGAAAGCGATCGCGATTCGGCATGATCCAGTTCATGCGTGGGGGTGCCATGTCTCCGACGAGCGACGAAACCCGCCGGACCCGCAACCGCAAGCTCTTCGGGCCAGACATCGAGGTGCGCGAAGACATCGCGTCGCCCCCGCCCGATGACCCGCCGTCCCCCGACGGCTTCCTGCCGCCTCCGCCCGCCTCCGTCGAGGACTCCGGCCTCGACTTCGGCTTCCTGGTCGACCTCGCCCTCAAGACCGTCTATGCGGACACCAGCTGCACGACCCAGCGGGCCGCGGACCGACTGGCCCTGCCGCTCGGGATCGTCGATCTTCTCCTCCAGCATCTCTACCGGGAGCGCCACATCGAGATCCGCGAGACCATCGCGTCGCAGAACCGACGCTACGCGATGCTCGACCGCGGCTGGGAGCGGGTACGTCGCCTGCTGGATCTCAACGCCTACATCGGCGCCGCGCCCGTCTCCCTCGACGCGTACACCGCGATGGTGCGGCGACAGGAGCAGCAGCGCGCGACCGTCACTCCCGAGGCCGTCCAGACCGCGTGCGCCAACCTGATCCTTCCGGACTCCACTCTCCACCTGCTCGGGGTGGCGGCAAACTCTCGGCGAAGCTTGTTTCTCACCGGGGCCCCCGGAAACGGCAAGACCTCGATCGCGCGGAGCCTTCACCAGGCCCTCAGCGGCGATATCTGGGTACCTCGGGCCATCGAGGTCGACGGCCACGTCATCAACATCTTCGATTCCCACAACCATCTACCCGTGGACCCGCCGTCCAGTCCGTACGACACTCGCTGGATCAAGATCCGGCGTCCGCTCGTCGTCGTGGGCGGCGAGCTCACGATCGAGAGCATGGACCTGAGCTACGACCCGAGCGTCAAGTTCTACGAGGCCCCCTTCCAGGTGAAGTCGAACGGTGGCACCCTGCTCATCGACGACTTCGGCCGGCAACGGATCCAGCCCCGCGACCTCTTCAACCGCTGGATCATTCCCCTCGAGAATCGGGTGGACTACCTCACCCTGCACACCGGCAAGAAGATTCAGGTGCCGTTCGAGCTGCTCCTGATCTTCGCCAGCAACCTTCACGCGGCGGATTTCGCGGAGGAAGCGTTCCTGCGGCGGCTCGGGTACCGTCTCGCCGCCGACTCACCGAGCGTCGAGACCTACGGGCGGATCTTCCGGCAGTACGTGGAGGCCCAGGGGCTCCGGTACGATGCCCGCCTCCTGGACGTCATTCTCGCTCGCTATGCTCGGGAAGGCCGGGAGATGCGGGCCTGCCAGCCGCGGGATCTCGTCGACCGCTGCGCGGACATCTGCCGCTACGAGAACCGCCGGTTCATCCTGAGCGCCGAGCTGCTCGAGCGGGCGTGGCGATACTATTTCGGCGAGCATCAGCCGCACGCGTGACCCGGATCGGGCGGAAGCTACGCGCAAGCCATCGCGGCCGATCCGTCAACTGAGGTTTCGGTAGCGGGCGAGCTCGGCGGTTGCCCGCACGGCCAGCAGCATGGTCATCCGCTCGCTCGGCTGGTCTCTGCCCGAGATCCGACGCCAGGCCAATGCGCCGAGGGGCTGCAGGGACGAGCTGACCGCGAAGCCTTCGGTGTACTCCTGGAATCGCTCGCGTTGGCGCCGATCGAAGTCGCGGAGAGAGGCGGCGGAGAGGCCGCTCCGCAGCAGGTCGATCACCAGCCGCCCGCCCAGCGACCGGCGAACCGCTTCGGTCCGGCCGTCGGAGCCATCCGACATCATGATGTCCCGGAGGAACCACTCGAACATCGCGCACTCGAGGAGGCATTCGTCGGCCCCGGCCCGGTCCGGATCGGTCCAGGCAAAGCCCTCCTCCTCAAGTCGAAGGAGGAGCTTGTCTGCACTCTCGACGATGGCCTCAACGAGTCCCGCGGCGACCCCCTCCGCGGGCGGCTCTATCCGACGGAATCGTCGTCTGACGATATCGGACCAGCCCACGGCGCCTCCGACAAACGTCGAGTAGCGCCGGCGGCCCCGGCGCCCTGACTCCGCCCTAACCCCGATCGGATACCGAGAAGAACAAGCGCGAAGGATTGATCAGCACGTACGGCCGGCCCAGGCCGCGGAGCGCTTGCAGCTCCGCGGTCGCGCGCATCGCCAGCAACATGGTCATCCGATCGCTGGGCTCGTCGGTATCGGCGATCCGCAGCCAGGCCTCGTGCCCGAGGACCTGCAGGGAGATGCTCGCGCCAAGCGCGTTCCGATATTCATCGAAGCGCTCACGTTGAAGTCGGGTGAAATCCAGCAGGACTGCCGGAGAGAGCCCGCTTCGGTCCATGTCGCGCGTCAACCGCTCGCCCAGCGCCTTGCGGATGGCGTCCGTGTGCCGCCCGAACTCGACGGCGACCACCACGTCCCGGAGAAACCACTCGAACAGCAAGCACTCGAGAATGCAGGCCTCGCTCTCGAAGCGCTTGCGATCGGCGCGCGAGGAGGCCTGCTCGATCAGGCGGATGCGCAGGAGATTGGTGCTGCGGATGATTCCTTCGGAGAGCGACGCAGCAACCCGACCGGGTGTCGCCTTGACGCGTTGATCATCGCGCCAGAGCCGATCGATCCACCGCATCGGAAACCCTCGCTCGAGAGTCGCTTGCTGCTCGCGGCGAGATTATGGCAGTAGCGGTAGGCGTGCGCCAGCGATACCTGATGCCGAGGGCACCCGGGGCTTGCTCCCGCGCGTTGTACGACTCATGTCCACCCGCGCGCCGGTGCGCCCACTGCGACAACGTTGCGTGGCCGGGCCGGAGGACCCCCTGGCTCTTCGGCCGATGCGGCCACCCGCCCTCAGTGCCCGCCCAGCCCCTCCGCCTCGAGGTATCGCTCGGCCTCGAGCGCGGCCATGCACCCGGTGCCCGCCGCGGTGACCGCCTGGCGGTAGGTAAAGTCTTGCACGTCGCCCGCCGCGAAGACGCCGGGCACCGAGGTCTGGGTGGTCCCCGGCTTCACCTTGATGTACTCGTTCGGGTGCAGGTCCACCTGCCCCTTGAACAGCGCGGTGTTGGGCAGGTGGCCGATCGCCACGAAGAGGCCGTCCACCTGCACCTCCCAGGTCGCGCCCGTCTTGACGTTCTTCAACCGGACCTGGGTGACCTTGCCCGCGGCCGGGTCCAGCACGTCCTCCACCACCGTGTCCCAGATGAAGGAGATCTTCGGGTTCTTGAACGCCCGCTCCTGCATGATCTTGGAGGCGCGCAGCGTATCGCGACGGTGGACGACGTCGACCTTGCGACCGAGGCGCGAGAGATAGAGCGCCTCCTCGACGGCGGAATCGCCACCGCCGACCACCATGATGTTCTGGTCCTTGAAGAAGAAGCCGTCGCAGGTGGCGCAGGTGGACACGCCGCGGCCCATCAGGGTGGACTCGTTGGGCAGGCCCATGAGCTTGGCGGAAGCGCCGGTGGCGATGATGACGGTGTGCGCCTCGATACTCGCATCGCCGCCGGTCACCCGGAACGGCCGCCGGCGCAGATCCACCTCGGTCGCGTCGTCGGCGATCATCTCGGTCCCGAAGCGCTCGGCCTGCTTCTGGAAGTTCTCCATGAGCGGGGGGCCGTCGATGCCCTCCACGAAGCCCGGGTAGTTTTCCACCAGGGTGGTCAGCATGAGCTGGCCGCCGGACTGGATCCCGGTGAACATGACGGGGGCCAGGTTGGCGCGCGCCGCGTAGATGGCCGCGGTGTACCCGGCGGGCCCGGATCCGATGATGACGACCTTGCGTGTCGTGGCCACGGTGTCCTCCTGGTCTTCTTCCCGTCCCGCTTTGGATGCGGCGCGCGGGCTACGGGATGCTGAGTATAGCCCGGAGCTCGCCGAGATCGCGGATCTCGAAGTCGGGGGGCTGGACGTCGTCGGGGAGGCCGGCCGCGTCGCGGTTGATCCACGCGGTCGGCATGCCCACCGCGCGGGCCCCCATCACGTCGATGTCGGCCCGGTCGCCCACGAAGAGGGCGTCGGCCGGGCGCAGCGCCATGCGCTGCAGCGCCGTCTCGAAGATGATCGGCTTGGGCTTGCGCCAGCCCACCGCATCGGAGATGACGATGGTCTCGAAGAGCGGCGCGATCCCCTCGCGCTCCAGGATCATCAGGCAGGTCGGCGAGTAGTCGAAGTTCGAGACCACCGCGAGCCGGTAGCGCTGCCGCAGCTCGCTCAGCAGCGGCGCGTGGTGGCGTGGGCACTCCACCGCCTTCGACAGCTCGTGCATGTGCGTGGCGAGCAGCCGCTCGCGCGCCTCGGCGGGCAAACGTCCCGGGGGAAAGCCCAGGCGGCCGAGCAGCATGTCGAACCGCTCGGGCGCGGCCACCTCCTGGTGCGCCTCGGCGCGGATGCGCTCGGCCTCCTGCCAGCTCCAGAAGAGCGCGTCCACGAACGCGGGCAGCTCGACATCCGGCGCGTAGTCGCGGAAGGCGGCGTGGAGGCGCCCGGCGGTCGTCCGCATCGTGCGGCCATTGACCGAGATCTCGGGCAGCCGGTCGCGATGGAACAGGACGAGGGTATCGAAGAGATCGAAGAGCACCGCCCGGTAGCTCACGGCAGCGGCCGGCGGTTCGCGTAGCCCTCGTGCATGCCGTGCCAGTGCTCGACCGCCTCCTCGCCGAGCTTCCAGCAGAGGTTCACGGTGGCGCCCTTCACCTCCGCGGGGCCGCGGCCGGGGAAGTCGACCAGCCCCATCTCGATGTCCTTGGTGACTCCTCCGAGCGCCGCGATCTCCTCCAGCAGCTGGCGCACCTCGATGCCGAGCCCGTCCAGGCGCTCGGCGCGGGCCTTCCAGTCCCGGGCGTCGATCAGCTCGCCGCCGGAGGCGGCCACCCGCGCGCGATCCTCTCGCAGCCGCTCGTGCAGCGCCCTCGCCTGACGATGGCGGTCCTGGGCCGCTTCCATCAGCTCGGTGAGCCGCGGGATCAGCCGGTTCACCTCCTCGGGGGTGAACAGCCGCTCGCTCATGGGGCCTCCACGAAGATCGCGTGCACTTCCTTGGGCCCGTGCACGCCGCGGGTCAGCGTGAGCTCGATGTCGGCGGTGCGCGAGGGCCCGGTGATGAAGTTGATCATCGCGCCCGAGGTGGCGCGGTCCGGATCGACGTGGAGGGCCTCCAGCATCACGCCCACCTGCTCGAGGCTCTCGAGCAGCCGGTCCCGCCCGAACACCGCCACGTGGACGTCGGGCAGCAGCGACGTCGAGCGCGGGCGGCCCGCGCCCGAGAGCAGGATGAGCGTGCCCGTCTCGGCGAGGACGAAGTCGGCACCGGTCACGCCGAGCTGGGCGGCGGCGGCCTCGGCGCGGTGACGCACGCGGGCCGCCTCGCTCTCCTGGCCGGCAGAGACCGCGGCCACCGCGAGGCCTTCGCGCGCGAGCGCGGGCGCCGGGTCGAAGCCGAGGGCGCCGGGATCCCACGTGACCACGTTGCGGGCGCCGCGCTCGCGGGCGATCGCCGCGATCACCGGCGGGGCCGCCTCGACGGTCGGCACGCGATGAAAGATCCCGGCCACGCGCTCGAACTCCTGGCGGAAGCGCTCCAGCGCCTGGGGCCAGCGCTCGGCCAGCTCGCGCCGGATGGCGTCGGCGGCGGCGCCCGGATGCGGGGGGCGCGGCGCGGTGGAGGCGGCAACCTGTCCGGTGGTCTTCGCGACCTCGCGACGGATGCGCGCGAGGAAGTCGGCCCGGGCGGTCACGCGGGGGCCCTCATGCTAGCGGAGATCCTTCCACCGCTCGCGGAACGTCCGGGCGGCCACCGGCGGCAGGTCGCGCGTGCGCGTCCAGCGTCCGAAGAGCAGCGGCAGGCCGCGCAGGCGCCCGCCCCGCACGAACGGCCGCTGGAGCAGTCGGCCGGCGCGGGCCGAGAGGCGAAACGCGGGTTCCGACATGAGCAGCCGACGGAAGGCCCGGAAGACCACCCGCTCGCCCCACGGCGCGATCTTGTCGCGGTCGAGGTGCTCGCGCAGCTCGATCAACATCCGCGGGATGTCGATCCGCACCGGGCACACGTCCTTGCACGCGCCGCAGAGCGAGGAGGCGTGGGCCAGCTCCCGCACCGATTCGTTGCCCTTGAGCATCGCGGTGAGCAGGATGCCGATGGGTCCGGGATACGTGTGGCCGTAGGCGTGCCCGCCGATCTGGCGATAGACCGGACAGACGTTGAGGCAGGCGCCGCAGCGCAGGCAGTAGAGCGCCTCGCGCAAGGTCGAGGCGATCTGGCGCGAGCGGCCGTTGTCGAGCAGCACCAGGTGGAATTCCTCCGGGCCTTCCAGCTCCCCCGCCCGACGCGGGCCGCGGACCAGCGTGGTGTAGGAGGAGAGCTTCTGTCCGGTCGCGCTCCGGGCCAGGATGGCCAGGAACACCACCAGATCGCTCATCGACGGGATCACCTTCTCGATCCCCATGATCGCCACGTGAATGCGCGGCAGCGAGGTCACCATCCGGCCGTTGCCCTCGTTGGTGACGAGCACCACCGTGCCGGTGTCGGCCACCGCGAAGTTGGCTCCGGTGATGCCCATGTCGGCCTGGAGGAACTTCTCGCGCAGCGCCTGCCGCGCCACCGCGGTGAGGACCTCCGGATCGGCGGGAAATTGTCCGCGCAGCTCCCGCGAGAACAGCTCCGCCACCTGGCCCTTGGTCTTGTGGATGGCCGGGGCGATGATGTGCGAGGGCTTCTCGTGGGCGAGCTGGATGATGTACTCGCCCAGGTCCGTCTCGATCGGGGTGATCCCCGCGTGCTCGAGCGCTTCGTTGAGGTCGATCTCCTCGGTGGCCATCGACTTCGACTTCACCGCCATCCGCACCCCGCGGTCGCGGGCCAGGCGTAGCACGATCTCGCGCGCCTCCTCCGCGGTGGTGGCCCAGTGCACCACGCCGCCGAGCCGCTCCACGTTGTCGGCCAGCCGGTCGAGATGCGCGTCGAGGCGCTGGAGCGTCGCCTCCTTGATGGCCCGCGCCTGGTCGCGCAGCGCCTCGCCCTGGGGGAAGCCGGCGAACGACTCCCGGCGCAGGTCGATGAACTTGGTGGTGGCGATGGTGAGCGCCTCCTGCAGGAAGCCGTCCTTGAGCGCCGCGCTCGCGCGCTCCGGGAACGGCGTCCGCAGCGCGGCGTCGCTCACGCGTCGGCCTCGCCGGCCAGGACCTGGGCCAGGTGCACCGCCTTCACCGCCGAGCCACGGCGGGTGAGCCCGCCGCCCATCTGCATGAGGCAACCGGCGTCGCAGGCCACCAGGCAGCGCGCCCCCGTCGCCTCCACGTTGGCGAGCTTCTTGTCCAGGATCGCGCTGGAGACCTCGGGCAGCCGCACCGAGAAGGAGCCGCCGAAGCCGCAGCACTGATCGGCGCCCGGCAGCTCGACCAGCTCCACGCCGGGTACGGAGCGCAGCAGCGCGCGCGGCGAGGCGGACTCCCCGAGCCCGCGCAGGAGATGGCAGGAGTCGTGATAGGTGACCTTGCCGACGAAGGACGACTCGACGCGACCGAGGCCCAGCACCTGCACGATGAACTGTGACAGCTCGTACGTGCGGCGCGCGAGGGACTCCGCGGCGGCGCGCAGGGCCGGAGCGTGCCGGAGCAGGCCCGGGTATTCCGTCTTCACCATCCAGGCGCAGGAGCCGGACGGCACCACCACGTGCTCGGCCCGCTCGAACAGCCGGACGGTTCGCGCGGCCACCTCCGCCGCGTCGTGGTGGTAGCCCGAGTTGAAGAGCGGCATCCCGCAGCAGGTCTGGCCCTCGGGAAAGTCCACCTCGACTCCGAGACGCCGCAGCAGCCGGACCATCGCGACGCCGACCTCGGGAAAGAAGACATCCCCGAGGCAGGTGATCATCAGCGAGGCCCGGACGGGAGTCGCCATGCGGCTACCGCACCGCCTCGCGCTTCATGTGGGCGGGCGGCGGGGCCACCACCACGAGCACCAGGAGCACCTCGGGGCCGTCGTTGACCAGGCCGTGGTCGACGCGGGCCGGGGCCACGATGGCCTCCCCTGGCTCGAGCCACTCCTCGACGCCGCCCACCGAGAACCGGCCGCGGCCGTCGACGACGTAGTAGATCTTGTCCTCGCCCTCGTGCCGGTGCGGCGACTGGGACTGACCCGGCGCCACGCAGTAGAGATCGAGCTGCGTCCGCGCGGTCGACGAGAGCCCGATCTTCGCCATCTTGTCCGCCGCCACCTTCACGTGGTCCCGAACACGGATCTTCATCGCTCCTCCAAGGCCCGGGCCAGCAGGGTCACCGGATGCACGACCTCCACCGAGAGGCCCTCGGCCCGACAATGCTGCCGGATCTGCATCAGGCACCCCGGGTTGCCCGCGGTGACGATGCGCGCGCCGGTCTCGCGGATCCGGGCACTCTTGCGGCGACCGAGCTCGTCGGCCATCTCGGGCTCGAGCAGGTTGTAGACGCCGGCGCTGCCGCAGCACAGATCAGCGTCGGGCAGGTCGATCAGGACCAAGCCGGGGATCTCGCGTAGGAGATCTCGCGGCTCGGCGCGCACCCGCTGGCCGTGAGCCAGATGGCACGGCTCATGGTAGGTGACCGTCTCGCGCAGGGGCCGTAGCGGCAGCTCCGCGCCGACCAGGACCTCGGAGACGTCGCGCACCCGCGCAGCGAAGCGCCGCGCGTTCTCGTCGGGAAGCCAGTGGCCGTACTCCTTCATGGCCGAGCCGCAGCCGGCCGCGTTCACCACCACGAGGTCCACGTCGTCGAAGGCACGCACGAGCCGGCGAGCCATCGTCCGGAATTCGTCGAGGCGTCCGGCGTGGAGGTGCAGCGCGCCGCAGCACCCCTGCGTCCGCGGCACGACCACCTCGTATCCCGCCGCGGCCAGCAGTCGCACGGTGTCGTGGTTGACGTCGGGATAGAAGAAGCGCTGCGCGCAGCCGAGCAGCACCCCGGCGCGCGCGCGATGCCGCGGGCCGCGTGCGGCCACTCGCTCCGGCGGCAGCGCAGCCGGCGCGGGCAGCGGGGGGAGCAGCGTCTCCATCGCGCGCAGGCGCGGGAACGGCGCCAGGAGGCCGAGCCGGCGCACCAGGGCCTGCATCCCCGATCGCTGGTAGAGGCGCAACACGTGGAGCATGGGCCCGAGGCGGCGCGGATGCGGGAACACGCCCAGGATGAACTCCAGCAGCCGTGAGGCCCGCTGCGGCGCCACCACGCCGCGGCGCTCGAGCTGACCGCGCGTGGCTTCGAGCAGCTGGCCGAACGGCACGCCGGACGGACAGGCCGTCTCGCACGCTCGGCAGCCGAGGCAGAGGTCGAGATGCCGGGCCATCCCCTCGGTGAGGCCCAGCCGGCCCTCCGCGGCCGCCCGCATGAGGTACACGCGCCCGCGGGGCGAGTCCATCTCTTCGCCGAGCACCCGATAGGTCGGGCACTGCGGCAGGCAGATGCCGCAGTGCACGCACGCGCGCAGCCCGTCCATGGACGGCGCGTCTTGCGCGTCGAAGGCGCCGAGCGCGCCCGGTGCTGCAGGGATCACAGGCCGCCCACGAAGCGGCCCGGGCTCAGCACACCCGCCGGATCGAACTCCGACTTGATCCTGGCCATTATATTCAATATTTCCCGGTCGATAGAGCCCCAGGCCTCACATTCAGACTTAATGGCGGCGGGCCCGCGCTCGATGACCAGGCTACCACCCTCGGCCTCGAGCGCCTCTCGCAGCGGGCGAGCGATCTCTCGCGCGATCCGACGCTCCTCGCCCTCCCCGACTGCGATCTGGAGCACACCGTGACCGGGCTGCCCGAGCAGCGCGATCCCGCCGCCGATGCGCGCCGCGATCGCGCGTGCTTGCCCGGCCCAGTCCAGCAACCGCCGGGGCTCGAAGGCGGCGCGAAGGAGCACGACAGAGTCCAGCGCGGCGCCGAGGCTCGACCAGGCGGACTCGGGCAGGGCCTCGGCCCGGCCCCCGTGGCCGGCGGCCAGACGCTCGAGCGACTGCCCCTGCGCCTCCACCGCCTCGGCCACGCTGCTGATCGAGACGAGGAATGCGAGCGGATCGGGCGGGAGCCCGGCCCGGCGGAGTGCGCCCGCGTCGAGCAGCGCGGTCCGATCGGGCTGGAGCGGAGAGTCGAGCAGCGCCGCGAGGAATGCGCGCGCGGCCTCGGGCGCGTCGAACCCGAGCCGCCAGGAGCGCGACAGCGGCGGCATCGGGTGCAGACGCAGCGTCGCCTCCACCAGCACGCCGAGGGTGCCGAGCGAGCCGACCAGGAGCTTCGGGACGTCGTAGCCCGTGACCGACTTCACCACCTTGGCTCCGCCCCACGTGACCGTGCCATCGGCCTGGACGAACCGGGCCCCCAGCAGCAGGTCGCGTCCCGTGCCGTAGCGGAACCGTCGGGGACCGCTGGCGTGGGTCGCGAGCACTCCGCCGACGCTGCGCGACTCACCGCCGGGCGGGTCGAGCGCCAGCATCTGACCGTGCGGGGCGAGATGGTGACCGAGCGTGCCGAGCGTCATGCCGGCCTCCACCGTCGCAACCATGTCCTCGGGCACGTAGTCGCGCACCGCGGTGAGCCGGCCCAGCTCGAGGACGAGGTCGAGCCGACGCGGCGGATTGCCGAGACCCTGGCACGTGCCGGCGCCGCGGGGGACCACGGCCAGCCGTTCGGCGCTGGCCAGCGCCAGGACGCGGCTCACCTCCTCCACCGAGCCCGGCCTCACCACCGCGGCCGGGATCAGCCCGTCCACCGTGTAAGACGCCAGCGCGCTCGGATCGCTCAGCACGTGGCCCGCGCCGACGATCTCGAGCAGCGCCTCCTGCAGCGCCGGCGCGGAGACGGGCACGCTCAGATCCAGGTGCCGGCGGGCAGCGGGCGCGCGGAAGGGCGAAAGCCCTCGCCGCAGGCCGGATGGGAGGGCAGCAGCTTGCCGGGATTCATGATCCCGTCCGGATCGAACACGCGGCGCAGCCGGGCCATGAAATTCAGATCGGCCGCCGCGAACTGCAGGGGCAGGCTCTCGGACTTGTCGAGCCCGACCCCGTGCTCGCCGGTCACGCTGCCGCCCAGGCGCAGGCAGGCGTGGAGCAGGTCCTCGTTGGCCTGCTTGGCGCGCTCCAGGTCGCCCGGCTTGCGATCGTCGTAGCAGATGAGCGGGTGCAGGTTGCCGTCGCCGGCATGGAAGACATTGGCGATCACGACCCCGTGCCGGGCCCCGATGGCCTGCAGCTCCCGCATGATCTCGGGCAGCCGTGAGCGCGGCACGACCGCGTCCTGGAGCAGCCAGTTCGGCGTGAGCCGGCCGAACACGCCCGCCGCCTCCTTGCGGCCCTTCCAGAGCAGGGCCCGCTCCGCCTCGCTCGCGGCGACCCGGATCTCGAGCGCCAGGTGATCGCGGCAGATGGCCACGATCGGCGCGGCCTGCGCCTCGATCTCCGCGGCGGGCCCGTCCAGCTCGATGAGCAGGACCGCCCCCGCCCCCTTGGGATAGCCGGCGTGGATGCCTTCCTCGATCGCCCGGATGACGACCTCGTCGAGCATCTCGAGGGCGGCGGGAATGATGCCGGCCCGGATGATCGCCGACACCGTCTCGGAGGCGTCCTCGATGGCGGGAAACGAGGCGAGAATGGTCTTCACGGATTCCGGCAGGGGCGTGAGCCGCACGATCACGCCGGTCACCAGCCCGAGCGTGCCTTCGGCGCCCACCATGACGCCGGTCAGATCGTAGCCGGGCCGCTCGTGCGTCTTGCCGCCCAGCCGCACCCGCTCCCCCGCCCCGGTCACGACCTCGAGACCGAGGATGTGGTTCACCGTGATCCCGTACTTCAGGCAGTGGGGGCCGCCCGCGTTGGTGGACGCGTTGCCCCCGATCGAGGAGACCATCTGGCTCGACGGATCCGGCGCGAAGAAGTAGCCACCCGACCGTGTCGCCTGGCTGAGCCACAGGTTGATGAGGCCGGGTTGGACCACGGCGCATCGGTTCGGCAGGTCGATCTCGACGATCCGGTTCATCCGCGTCATCGAGACCATCACCCCGCCGGCGGGCGCCATCGCCCCGCCGATGAGCCCGGTGCCGGAGCCGCGCGGAACCACCGGCACGCGCTCCCGCCGGCAGAGCCGCACCACCGCCGCCACCTGTTCGGAAGACTCGGGGAGCACCACCGCCTCCGGCGCGCCCTTGTAGAACGTGTGCATGTCGCACTCGTAGGTGAGCAGCCCTTCGCGGGAGACGACGAGGCCGCCGGGGCCGACGATGGCCTGTAGCTCGCGAAGCAATCCCGGGGTCAACGCCATGGCGGGAGTCTCACCGGCTCAGAAAATACCACCGGCCCTCGGGGAGAGGGCCGGGATCTTCGGCGGCGTCGCGGGCCGAGCGGCTCAGCCGATCTTCCAGGTATCGCCCGACATGAGGAGCTTGGCGATGTCGCCGGGGCCTCGCTCCGAGACCGCCGTCTGCTCCTGGTCGACCAGGATCTCCTCGTAGGTCGACTCACCGGGCTTGTCGGCCAGCACGCCCACCGGGATCGGATAGTCCGGCGCCCACAGCTGCGCCAGCACCAGGGCGGTGCCCCCGTCGGTCTCATCGTGGACCCAGAGCGTGCCCTCCGCCACGTCCTTGACCTTCACGACCTTGGGCTTCACGCCCTCCAGGACGAGCCCGCGCCGGTCGTCGGGCGGGCCCCACACCAGCGGCTTGCCGTGCTCGAGGCGCAGCTCGTGAAGCACCTTCGACTCGCGGTCGTACAGCACGCTCCACGCCATGTCGTTGTACACGTTGCAATTCTGGAGGATCTCGACGAACGCGGCGCCCTTGTGGGCGGCCGCGCGCTTGAGCGTCTCCTCCATGTGGCCCACGTTGCGATCGACGGTGCGGCCCACGAAGGTGGCGCCGGCGGCGAGCGCGAAGGCGCACGGGCTCACCGGCCGGTCGGCCGACCCCGCCGGCGTCGACTTGGTCACCTTGCCCAGCTCGCTGGTCGGCGAATACTGGCCCTTGGTGAGCCCGTAGATCCGGTTGTTGAACAGGAGAATGGTCAGATCCACGTTGCGCCGCAGCACGTGCAGGAGGTGATTGCCGCCGATGCTCAGGCCGTCGCCGTCGCCGGTGATCACGAAGATCTTCAGCTCCGGCCGCGCCAGCTTCAGCCCGGTCGCGATGGCGGGCGCGCGGCCGTGGATGGTGTGAAAGCCGTAGGTGTTCATGTAGTACGGGAACCGGCTCGAGCAGCCGATGCCCGAGATGAACACGATGTCCTCCCGGGGGATCCCCAGGTCGGGCATCATCTTCTGCACTGCGCTCAGGATGGCGTAGTCCCCGCAGCCGGGGCACCAGCGCACGTCCTGATCGGACTCGAAATCTTTCTTGGTGTACTTCGGGGTCGCTCCGGGCGCTCCAGTGGAAGGGCTCACCGCGTGGCCTCCAGCAGTTGGTTGATCGCCTCGTAGATCTCCTGGCTCGCGAGCGGCAGGCCGCGCACCCGGTTGAATCCCACCGCGTCGACCAGGTACTCGGCTCTCAGGATCCGCACGAGCTGTCCGCTGTTGATCTCCGGCACCAGCACGCGACGGTACTGGCGCAGGATGTGGCCGAGATCGGGCGGCAGCGGATTGAGATGGCGCAGGTGCACCGAGGCCACCGCCTTGCCCTCGCCCTGCGCCTCCTCCACCGCGGCGGTGATGGCGCCGTAGGTGCCGCCCCAGCCGACCACCAGCACCTCGCCGGAGGCGGGCCCGTTGATCGACAGCGGCCCGATCTCCTGGGCCACCCGCCGGACCTTTTCCGCGCGGGTGCGGACCATGTGGTCGTGGTTCTCGGGATCGTAGGAGATGTTGCCGGTCACGTCCTGCTTCTCGATGCCGCCGATGCGATGCTCGAGCCCGGGCGTGCCCGGACGGACCCACGGGCGAGCCAGGGTCGCGGGGTCCCGCAGGTACGGGGAGAACCCCTCACGCTCGGTGCGGAATTCGACCGGGATGTCGGGCAGAGTCTTCGGGTCCGGGATCAGCCACGGCTCGGAGCCGTTGGCCAGATAGCCGTCGGAGAGCACCATCACCGGCACCATGTACTTGATGGCCAGCCGAACCGCCTCGTAGGCGATGTAGAAGCAGTCGCCCGGGGTGGCCGGCGCGATCACGACGACCGGCGACTCGCTGTTTCGCCCGTAGAGGGCCTGCATCAGGTCGGCCTGCTCGGTCTTGGTGGGCAGCCCCGTGCTCGGCCCACCGCGCTGGATGTCGAAGATCACCAGCGGCAGCTCCGCGGTCACCGCGAGGCCGATCGCTTCCCCCTTGAGCGCGATGCCCGGACCGCTGGACGCGGTCACGCCGATGCAGCCGCCGAATGAGGCGCCGATGGCCGCGGTGGCCGCGGCGATCTCGTCCTCGGCCTGGAAGGTGCGGATGCGGAACCGCTTGTGCAAGGCCAGCTCGTGCAGGATGTCGCTGGCCGGCGTGATCGGATACGCCCCGAAGATCACCGGGATCCTGGTGCGCTCCGCCGCCGCGAGCAACCCCCACGCCAGCGCCCGGTTGCCGGTCATGCTGCGGTAGAGGCCGGGCGCCATCTCGGCGGGCTCGACGCCGTAGTGCTCGGCGAACATCTCGGCGGTCTCGCCGAACGCGTGGCCGGCCTTGAGCGCGCGGATGTTGGCCTCGACGAACTCGGGGCGCTTGGCGAAGCGCTTCTGGATCGCGTCCAGGGTCGGCTCGAGCGGGCGCGTGTAGATCCACGAGACGAGGCCGAGCGCGAAGAAGTTCTTGCAGCGATCCTTTTCCTTCGCGTTGAGCGGGAGGTCCTCGAGCGCCTTCTTGGTCAGCCCGGCGATGTCGACCTGGTGGAGGCGGTACTTCTCGCCGAGCGCGGGATCCTCGAGGGGGCTCTTGGCGTAGCCGGCCTTCTCGAGGTTGCGCTGATCGAAGGCGGCCGGGTTCACGATCAGCAGGCCGCCCGGCTTGAGGTCGGGCAGGTGCACCTTGAACGCGGCCGGGTTCATCACCACCAGCGCGTCCAGCTGATCGCCCGGGGTGTAGACCCGCTGGCTGCCGAACTGCAGCTGGAAGCTCGACACGCCGAAGAGCGTGCCGGCGGGAGCCCGGATCTCGGCCGGGAAATTGGGCAGCGTCGAGATGTCATTGCCGGCCCACGCCGCCTCGGTGGTGAATTGCTCGCCCGTCACCTGCATGCCGTCACCGGAGTCTCCCGCGAAGCGGATCACCGCACGCGTGAGAGTCCGGCGGGGCTTCTTCGCTACCGGCGTGGCGACGCTGTCACTCATCTGTAGATGTCCTTTCGGCGATCAGCATCCGGGCGGAGTGGCTCTGGTCTTCCTACCGGATCGGAGACCCGCGATCAGAGGCGGTGACACTCCCAGGTCATGCTACCGAAATGCCTGTATAGAAGCAAGGTTGTGTTCGGTCCGACCGCCAGACCGGCGTCCGCAGCTGGCCCTGGCGGACTGGCTCAGCCGCCAGCTACAGCTCGAGCAGCTCCATCTTGGGGGCCCGCGTCAGGTTCCGACAACCGCCGGGCTCGACCAGCACCATGTCCTCGATGCGGACCGCCCCCTTGCCGGGGTAATACAGACCCGGCTCCACGGTCACCACGTGGCCGGTCCGGAGCTCGTAGTCGAGCCGGCTGATGCGGGGCAGCTCGTGGATGTCGAGCCCGACGCCGTGGCCGGTGCCGTGAAAGAACCCTTGATTGCGGCCATTGACGACGCCGGTCGTGTAGCCCCGCGACTCGAGCGTGCGGTTGACCTCGACGTGGATCGCACCCCCGGAAGCGCCGTCCTTGATCAGCTCGATGCCCCGCAGCTGGCTAGCCAGCACCGCGTCGTAGAGCCGCCGCAGCTCGTCCGGCGCCTTGCCCTTCACCACCGTCCGCGTCATGTCGGCGTAGTAGCGACTGGTCGAGGAGCGCGGGAAGATGTCGAAGATGATGCCCTGGTTGGGCCGGATCGCTCCGGTGCCCTGGTTGTGTGGATCCACGCCCTGGTCACCGCAGGCGATGATCGTGTGCTCGGCGATGCATTCGTTCTCCATCAGCGACACGTTCACCGTCTTCTTCAAGTCCTCCGAGGTGAGCAGGCGGCCCCGGTAGAGGACCCCGTCGCCCCGGACGACGCTCTCCCGCAGCACCTGCAGCGCGGCCTCGAGCGCGGTCTCGGTGTGGCGCTGGGTGGCCTCGATGGCCGCCACCTCCTCGGGAGTCTTTACCACGCGCTCCGGGAGGAACGGGCTCGGCCGGGGCGTCACCGTGATGCCCCGCTCGCGGAGCCGGTCGGCCAGCTCCAGCGGGAAGTCGCCGGGCACCTCGACCGCCTTCACCCCGTAGTCTTCCAGCAGCAGGCTCACGGTGTCCGTCAGCTTGGGCTGCGGCCAGCGCTGGCGGGCCTTGGCTTCCCATTCCGACAGGGAGAGCACCTCGTCCACGCGGGCCTGCGCGCGGGCCCGATCCACCTCGAGATCCGACATGAGCAGGATCCGGCGCCCGTTCACGTGCAGGTACACGAAAGCGTCGGGGGCCAGGAAGCGGCAGGCGTAGTAGAGGTTCGAGTCGGCCTCACTGGCCGCGATGATGAGGGACGCGGAGCTATTGGTCGGCTGCGCCGGCTGCGTGGTCATGCCATCTCTCCTCGGCCGCGCTGGACGGGCGCGCAAAGGCCGCTCATGCGGATTACGGTATCACGACCCCTGGTGGGGATCGGGGGTTACGCGGGCGCGTCGCCCGGCTGCTGCAGCTGCTGGATGAACCGGGCGACCACCGGCGTGAGCCGCCGCCCTCGGCGGTGGATGATGCCCACCGGCCGCACCAGACCCGGCAGCCCGAGCGGCACCACCGCGAGGGTCCGCATCCCCGACTCCTTCAGCACGGTGGGCCGCGGCAGGATGCTGATTCCCGAATTGATCCCGATGGCCTGCTTGATGGTCTCGACGTTGTCGAACTCCATCACCACATCGACGGCAACTTCGTGCTGCTTCAGCGCGCGATCGATGGCTCGGCGGATCGGCAGGTCACGGTCGAAGGCGACGAACTTCTCGCCCTGGAGATCGGTGGCGGTCACCGAGCGCCGGCGGGCCAGGCGGTGCGAGGGATGCGCCACCAGCACCATCGGCTCGGAGCGAAGCGGCAGCACGCTGATGGAGCGTGACGCGGTCGGATAGGACAGGATGCCCACGTCCGCCTCGTCCTCGACGACCGCCTCCACCACCTTGTGCGGGTGCAGGCACTCGAGCCGCACGCGCGCCTGCGGGTAGGCGGACATGAAGGGCTGCATGTGGCGGCTCATGTCGTGCAGCCCGACGGAGTAGATCGCGGCCACCCGGACCGTCCCCTCCACCCGCTCGCGCGACGCGGCCAGGTCGGCGCGGGCCTTCTCGAATCCCTGGAGCAGCGTCCGGCACGCCTCGTAGAAGGCCCGGCCCTGCTCGGTGGGCAGGAGCGGCCGCCGGGAGCGATCGAGCAGCGCGGCATCGAGCTCGGCCTCCAGCTGCTGGATCGCCTGGCTCGCCGCCGATTGCGAGACGGTGTTGGCGGCCGCGCCGCGCGAGATGCTGCGCAGCCGCACCACGTCGCAGTAGAGCTGCAGCGTCTCGAGGTTCACGCCCCGGACGCTACCATTATTAGCAACTCTAATGTCATGTTTTTTTACTTAGCGCTTGGCTAATGCTCCTTCTGCGTGTAGTGTCTCGGGACAAGTTCGGGCCGGTTGACGACGCGATGCAGACCAGTCACGAGGAGTCGGGGCTCCGGCGGCAGACGCCGGGGCGGGGAGCAAGATGAGCGAGCCGAGGGAAGACGCGACGATACCGGGCATGCCCGCAGCGCAGGGCCTCTACGATCCAGCGCACGAGCACGATGCCTGCGGCGTCGGCTTCGTGGTCGACATCGCGGGGCGCAAGTCGCACGCGATCGTGACCCAGGCCCTCACGGTGCTGAAGAACCTCCTGCACCGCGGCGCCTGCGGCTGCGAGGTCAACACCGGCGACGGGGCCGGCATCCTCATCCAGATGCCGCATCGGTTCCTTCAGCGCGAGTGCGGCCGGCTCGGCATCGACCTGCCCGCGCCCGGCCACTACGGAGCGGGCCTGGTGTTCCTCCCGCGCGACGCCGACGACCGGGCCGCCTGCCGAGCGGTGCTCGAGCGCATCGCGATCGAAGAAGGCCAGAGGCCGCTCGGCTGGCGGCCGGTGCCCACCGACTCCTCGCCGGTCGGGCCCACCGCGCGGTC
>Ga0081455_10000276_pt1 | contig 68055 bp, 63 predicted proteins | sample TabmetS3T2R1_FD_70207 | JGI IMG/M metagenome (GOLD analysis project Ga0081455, IMG submission 70207) | Tabebuia heterophylla rhizosphere microbial communities from the University of Puerto Rico - S3T2R1 | ecosystem: Host-associated > Plants > Roots > Rhizosphere ...
CCTCCCCGCGGCGCCGCGCAATGCAAAGAGCGGTCGAACGGCGGCTGCGGGCCGACGTTCCGGTCGTGTCCTATTTATCCGGCGGCGTCGATTCGAGCATCGTGGTCGCGCTCGCATGTGCCCAGCGCCGCCTCGATGGCAGAGAGCCAATCCCGACCTACACGATCTCGGTGCAAGACCCCTCGCTCAACGAAAGGAGCGAGGCCGCCGAGGTGGCGCAGCATCTTGGCGCATCGCAAGTGGTCGTCGATTTCAGCCAGCAGGACGTGCTGAATACGTATCCCGACCTCATTCGAGCCGCGGAAGGGCCGGTCATCGACACCTCGTGTGCCGCCCTCTTGATGCTCGCGCGCGCCGTCCACCGCGACGGGTACAAGGTCGCGCTGACGGGTGAAGGAGCCGACGAATGGCTCGCAGGTTATTCATGGTACAAGATTCACCGCCTGCTCAGCTGCCTGGACTCGATCCCGGGATTCCAGCTCAGTCACTATGCTCGCCGCGCCTATCTGCGACTGACCGGGGCGCCGAAGTTTCCGTGGGATATGGTTCGCAAGGTGGAAGCAACCATTGGCGGCCCCAATGCATGGCTCAACCTTTACGGACTGTTTGCTTCCCAGAAGTTTCGGTTTTTCAGCGAGGCCATGTGGGAGCAACTTGCCGACCACAATCCGTACGCGGACTTACAGCTCAATCTCGAGCGCGCCCGGAAATGGCATCCATTCAACCGCTCTCTCTACCTCGGCGCCCGGGTGATGTTGCCAGGTCTGCTGCTCGCATCGAAGGGCGATCGCGTGGCAATGAATTCTTCCGTCGAGACCCGCTATCCGTTCCTCGATGAAGACGTCTTCGCGTTCCTCGCCCCGCTGCATCCTGTCTGGAAGATGCGTGGCTTACGCGACAAACTGATCCAACGTTACCTTGCCGACCGCTGGCTGCCGCATTCGGTCGCCTGGCGACGCAAGGGGATGTTTCGGGCGCCACTTGACGCGTTTCACATGGACTTGCCGACCTTCGCCGATCAACTGCTCAGCCCCGAATCGCTTCGGAAGACCGGCTACTTCGATGAGGCCGCCGTCGCGCACTGGAGAAGCGCCTTTCGCAACATGTCCCGGCGCAGCAATCAGCGCACCATGGTGGAGATGGGATTGGTCGGCGTCGTGGCGACCCAGCTTTGGCATCACACCTACATCGGCGGATCGTTGGCGGATTTGCCCGCGTGGAAGCCGCCAGGGATCGTGAGTCCCAAATGCCAACCTTCCGGAGCGGTGTAATAGGGCAGCCTGCCGCCATAGGCATCAGCGTACCTGACAGTTTCGAGGCTTCGGCGAAGCGGAGGTGCGTTTCGGCAATCCACGAGAGGATATTTTCAGATTTGCCTTCAGCACGCCTGCTGGCGAATTGCGCGGCAGCTGCCCGCCACGGCAAAAATTCAGCCTGTGTGAAACGCCTCACGCTGTCTTTGCGCCTAATGTGGCAATGCAATTGCGCAACTCATCACGATCCAAAAGGTGACGGAGATGCGCAAGCTCATCATTTTGACAGCAATGGTCGCCATCGCTGCGACCGCCATTGTCTGGTCAATCGGCACGGTGGCCCGGCCGAAATTTGCCGGCAACGTGGCGGATACCGCAGCCCCGATCTCGCCCCACGAGCTCATGGTCATGCAAGGCAAGACGCTCCCAGTCGAATTCTGGGATGCGTTTTGAGACAATCTCCCGGAAAGGGAGACCGACGCCAAAGCATGTGCGGCTTTGCTCGTCACGCAGCTTGAATAGAGCGTCGGCTACCGCGGTTTGCACCGGAACCGAGGCGATGATAATCGCAAGGTCCGGCGGCTCCAGCATCTGTCTCTCGAAGAGCCGTTGATCGTGGGAAATGGCAGCCGTCGAGGGCAGCGATCCGATCGCAGCGAGGGCTCCTGCGCAGAGCAAGGGCTGGTTGCTTGCGCTCTGCACGGCGGTGGGCGGCTATGGCTTCACCGTGCTGCTCTTCTACCCCGGCTACAGCACGGCCGATGCCCGCTATGTCTATGCCGACGCCATGGCCTGGCATTTTGGCGATTGGCAATCGCCGGCCATGGCGGTGCTCTGGCGACTCATCGATCCGGTCGCGCCGGGCTCACCGAGCATGTTCCTGCTCACGGCCGCCCTGTACTGGCTCGCCTTCGGCCTGCTCGCTTTCCTTGCTGCGCGCCGCTCGCTCTGGCTCGGCCTCGCGACCGCGCTCGTCCCGCTCGTGCCGCCGGCATTCTTTTTTGTCGGGATGATCTGGCGTGACGTCCTGTTCGGAGTCGTCTGGCTCGTCGCGGCGGTGCTCATCTTTTTTGCGGCCGATCGGAACGCGCGATGGCGCGCGCCCGTCCAGGGCTTGGCGCTGCTGTTGGTCGCGCTTGGCGTCTTGCTGCGGCCAAATGCCTTGATCGCCGCGCCGATTCTCGCCGCCTACGTCATTTGGCCCATGCGGTTCGATTTAAGGCGGGTGGCGATCGGGTTCGTGCCCGCGCTGGTTCTCTTTTATGCGCTGGTTCCCTTCGTCTACTACGATCTTCTGCGAGCCGAGCGCCAGAACCCTTTGCACTCCATCTTTGTCTTCGATCTCGGCGGCATCACCCACTTCACGGGAGAAAACCAGTTTCCCGTCGCATGGAGCGCCGATCAAACGCTGCTATTGACGAGCAAATGCTACGACCCCGTGCGTTGGGACACATATTGGCACGTAGAGCCTTGCCCGTTCGTGATGCGGCGACTGGAGCGGCCGGACGACACGATCTTTGGCACGCCGCGGCTGGTCGAGGCATGGTGGCAGGCCGCCTCGAAACATGCCTTTGCCTATCTCAGCCACCGCGCGACATTCATGTGGCAATTTCTCGCCGGTTCGAACCTCGTGCTGCCGGTGTGGGATTGGCTCGAACCGTCCGCGGGCTATGGCCGCGGCCCTTACTTCACCCCTTTGGTGGCGCTGCACGACAGGCTTCAGCCAACGCTCCTGTTTCGGCCGGGGCTTTGGCTCGCCCTTGCCGTGGCCGCGGGCTTCTTCGCCTGGCCGGCAAGAGCGACGCCTGCAGGAGCCTTCACCATCGGCGTAACTGCCTCCGCCGTGGTCTATGTGATGACGTTCTTCGTAGTCGGCGTGGCGTCCGATTTCCGTTATGCCTATTGGTGCGTGCTCGCCGCGCTCGCCGGCGGCGTGGCAGCGATGCTGGCCCGCACGCACCGCGTCGCCGAGATGCCTAGTGGTCAAGACCCGCGCGATTCGTCTGCGGCCTCGGTGAGCACGTCGAGGATGTGATCGAGCTTGTGTCCGGCGCGGGCCGCTTTGGCGGCGAGATAGCGCCGGTTGTCGGCATTGATGGGTCCATGCAGAGGCACGCGTCCGGACACGTCGATGCCCGCCTGGGAGAGGCCGTCGAGCTTTGCCGGGTTGTTCGTCAGCAGCCGGACCCGCGTGCAGCCCAGCAGTTGCAGCATGCGCACCGCGACGCCGTAGTCGCGCTCGTCATCGTCGAAGCCCAGCACGGTATTGGCGTCCACGGTGTCGAGCCCCGCTTCCTGCAACTGGTAGGCGCGGATCTTGTTGGCAAGCCCCAACCCGCGTCCTTCCTGCTCCAAGTAAAGAATGATCCCGCCGCCGTGTTGCGCGAGCTGCGGCAGCGCCAGACGAAGCTGATCCCCGCAGTCGCATCGTCGCGAGCCGAATACGTCTCCGGTCAGACACGCCGAGTGCAATCGCACCAGAACCGGTTGCGCAAGATCCGGTTTTCCCACGATCACGGCGATCGGCGTGCCGCCAACCGCGTCGCGAAAGATCACGAACCGGGCCGGTATCCCCCCACTGAGCGGAATGGCTGCTTCGGCAACCACTGCCAAGGTTGCGATCGCAGTACGGCGAAATTGCGCGACCGCGTCTGCCGCCACGGCGACGAGCGGCACCTCGCTCGCATTTGCCGCCTGCGCGGTAACCTCGCACACGAGCAAGGCCGGGAGCAGTTGAGCGAGTTTTGCAAGTTCGATGGCTGCTGCCGCCGCTGCGCCGGCCGGGATGACATCGAGATGGCGGGTGACTTCCGCGTCCGCGGCGAGGGAGAAGATGGCAGAGCGGTCGTAGAGATCGCCGAGCGCCAAACCCGTTGGCGCCGCCCCGTCCAGTCCGAGGGCACGTGCGCGACGCGCGGTAACGAGCAGGTAGGGGCGCGCCGGCGCGCACAGCAGTCTGAAAGAGGCAAGTCCTTCGTCCGTCATCCCGTCGACCGGCAGGACCATCACCCCCTTGTCGCCCGACATCACAACGACGGGCCGGCCGGAGCGAAATTCCGCAAGACCACGCTCTACGGCGACTTGCTCTGGCCCGCCGAACAGGCCGAACGTGCCACTCCCAGCCATATCACACACGCGTCGCTGAACCGCGCCAAGTACAAATCATGTGGACCGAATAAGAACTCGCCCTGATGGAGTTTATTCCTTCGGCAAAATCTTTTTCATTGCGCGTGTTTGCCATTCGTTTTTCCGCAAATATCATGCCACCAGACAGCCCGCTGCGAAAGCAGGTATTTCATGGTGAACCGACGCCGTGCCGAGCCGAATTCAAGCAAAGCCGACGGCGCTCAAGATGACTCCGGATCTGCTTTGTCGTGGGCGCCGATTCCAACAACGTTTCGCAATGGCAATCGTTCCCTGCCGCAGCCGTGGGAAGATATTTTCGGTCCGCTGCGTCAAGGCGTGATCGATGATCTCGTTGTCGTCGCGCAATGTGGCCAGTCGATCGATGCCCGCGTCGCCACTGCGAGCGGGCACTCTCATTACATCAACGGCGAGGCCGGGTTGATTCATCTGCATCGCCTGCGGGCGCTGGTCGATGCGGTGGTGATCGGCGTAGGTACCGCGATCGCAGATGATCCGCTGTTGACCGTGCGGCGCGTCGAGGGACCCAACCCTGCACGCGTCGTCGTGGATCCGAACGGCCGGCTGCCGGTGACCGCGCGGGTATTGGCGGCTGACGGTACCCGCCGGCTTGTCGTGACCGCCGCCAACCCGCCCGCACCGCCTCCCGCTGGGATCGAACTCGTGTCGGTACCCGCGGACAACGGTCAGCTTGCCCCCAGCGCTATTCTCGCCGCGCTGGCCAAGCGCGGGCTGCGGCGCATTCTGGTGGAAGGAGGCACCGACACGGTCTCCCGATTCGTCGCGGCGCGCTGTCTTGATCGCCTGCATATTCTGGTTGCGCCGATCGTGCTCGGCGGCGGACGACCGAGCCTCTCGCTGCCGCCGATCGAACGGCTCGATCAAGCGATGCGCGCTTCCATGCGGGCCTACAATCTTGGCGATGACGTGCTGCTCGACTGCGATCTCAGTGCTCAACGAGTCCCGATTGGGCGAGCAAAAATATCGACGTGACCAACACGCAACCTCGAACGCCCTTCCGCTAGATAGCTCAGCCGCCGGGCGAGCCATCGCGCGATCTCGTGCGACGACAGCGTCGTCGTCAGCGGCCCCACCTCGGCCCAGCTGGAAAAGACCGCCTCCTGCATGTCCCGATCCTCGGGCCCGAACAGCCAATCGGAGTGGCCCTCGACGACGAGGTAACCGAACTGCTCGAACCGGCGGACGGCACACGCCGCCGCGCCGGGGCCAAGCGCCGGACCGAAGCCCTTGTCGGTGCGCTGGTGGAGATTCAATCCCGCCAGAAGCTCCATATCGTGGTGCACCAGCGGTTCGGCAACGGCGCGGCCGTCATAGGTAAGGGCGCCATAGAACGGCAGCCGTCGCGCTGCCACCTCGACGACGAGACGATCGAGCCATTCGAGAGAAACAAGATCGAGCAGCGCCGATGTCGTCACGAGATCCACTGGACCGTCCAGCACGCGCTCGAGATCGTGCGCGAGATCGACGGTCGTGGTGGTGACGGTCAGGTCGGGCGGACTTCCGGATGGGGAAGCCCGCGCCAGAAGACTGAGGTTGTTGTCGACCAGATTCCAGCTCTGGCGCGAGGGAAGATGCGGCCCCAGTGCCCGCAACATCGCACCGGTGCCGCAAGCGAGATCGACCACGGATATTGCCACCTGACCGACGAAAGCGCTGGCGACGCTCTCGAGCACCGCGGCGTTGCGCGCGGCGAGATCATAGGGTTCGCGCAACGCCAACCACTCCGTGGAGTACTCGCTCATCCGACGCGCTCCAGGACCCGGGCGAATAAGCCAGCTTGCTGTGGCCACGATGGAAAGATGGCGGCACGGGCCGCGACGGCGAGACGCTCGCGATCCGCCGGATTCTCCATGAGCCGTTGCAACGTGTCCGCGAGCGCCTCGATGTCGTCGGGGGCCACGAGCACGCCGGCCCCGGCCGGCACCGTGTCCGGAATCGCGCCCGCGGTCGTGCCGACGACCGGGACGCCATGGGCGATGGCCTCTGTATAGGCCATGCCGTAACCTTCGAACCTCGAGGGCAGCACGAAAAGATCGGCCGAAGCGTAGAGCGGCGCAAGCTGGTCGGAAGCCACAGCGCCGAGCAGGCTGATTCGGTCGGCGAGACCGAAACGCGCGATGTCGGCCTTCACCTGCCGGTACGTCTGCGCGCTGCGCCCGCAATCACCGGCGATGGCGAGTTGCCATGGCAAGTGCCTCAGTCGGGCGAGCGCGGCGACCAGCACATCGTAACCCTTGCGTGGGATCACGGAGCCGACCGCCAGCAATTTGACCACGCGTGCGTTCTTACGCGGCGGCACGCAGATGCGATCCGTTCCCGGCTCGATAACGCTGACGCTGCCGCACCGAACCCCGTAATCCTCGACCAACGCCCGCGCGACCGTCGCGCTTGTCGCGACGACCTGCCGCGCACAGCCCAGCGCCAAGCGCTCGCTCGCGCGCAAGGACGCAGTTTCGCTCGCGCTGAGCCCCGACTCGAGTGCGAGCGGATGGTGCACCAGCGCGATCAACGGATGACTCGCGCGCAGCGCTTCCGCGGCATCCGGCAACACGCCGAAGGCGAGCCCATCAATCACGACCGGGCGATCAGATGGGAGTGCCGATAGTCGCGCGCAGGCCGCGGCGCGCGTATCAGCGGTTGGATATGGAAAGCCGTCGCCGAGGTTGACGACCTCGGCCCGCCAACCCAGCGCCGGAAGCTCTGCGATGATGCGCCGGTCATAGCTATAGCCGCCCGTTGGCGTCGCCAGGTCGCCCGGCACCGCGAAGAATACCTGCCTCACCACAACGACGCCTCGTACCAAGCGCGCGCAACCGGAGACTCCGCCACGGTCACGCGGATCGACTTGAGCGCGCGGCCATCGCGGCCGAGCTTGCCGGCACGCGCGGCCGTCGCGAAGTGATCGAAGAGATGCCTGGTTAAGAACTCGGTCGTGGTGTTGATGCCCTTGAACTGCGGCAGCTCGTCGAGATTGCGATAATTGAGCGGTGCGAGGGCCTCCTTGAGCATCTCTTGGGCGCCCGCGATGTCGACGACGATGCCGTGCGCATCGAGCTCTTCCGCGAGAAATGCCACGCGAATGACGAAGGTCGCCCCGTGCACGTTTTGAGCCGGGCCGAACAGCTCGCCCCGGAACGAATGGGCGATCATGATCTGGTCGGAGACTTCAACAGCGTACACGGGAGCTCTCAGTCGCCTTCATCGGGCGCAGGATACCGGATCAGCGGACAAACACCGTCCGTGCTGCAACCGAAAACCGAAGGCAATGTCGCCGGCAGTTCCTCGAACTTTATGGCGGGCGCCAGCAGGAGATCGAGCACCGGGGCCTCGAGAAGCGCCAGCGCCGCAGTGAGGCGGCGCTGGTGTGTCCAGCGCGAGCGATGGGACGGTGCGACCCGACCGACTTGGCTCGAGACGAGCCGCAGGCGTCGGCTGTGAAACGCCTCGCCAAGCGGCGCCGCGACCTCGCCGCTTCCATACCAACTCAGTTCGACGATGGTCGCCTCCTCGCCCGCAAGGCGAAGCGCGGTGGCCAACCCGGCGGCCGTGCCGCTCGCGTGGAACACGAGATCACAATCTCTCGGCGCGGCCTCCGGCGAGGCAAAGCGGGCACCGATCGCGTGCACCAGCTCCGCGCGCGAGGAAGCGATATCGACCACCGTAACCTCTGCGGCCGGCAGCCGCGCGCAGAGATAGGCGACCAAAAGGCCGACCAGCCCCCCACCCACGACGGCGATGCGATCGGCCGGCCCAGGCGCTCCATCCCAAACCCCGTTGAGTGCCGTCTCCATATTGGCGGCGAGCACGGCGCGTGGCGGCGGCACATGTTCGGGAACGGGAAAGACCGCTTCCGCCGGCACAGTGAAAACGCTCTGGTGGGGATGCAAACTAAAGACGATCCTGCTGCACAGTTCCGCCGCCCCGGCCTCGACCTTGCCGACCGTGGCATAGCCATATTTCACCGGGAAAGGAAAGGTTCCGGCCATCAACGGCGCGCGCATGCGATCGTACTCGCTCACCGGCACCCGACCGGCATGGATGAGCCGTTCGGTGCCGCGACTGACGGCGCCGAACAGGGATCGAACTTGCACCTCGCCGGGCTGGGGCGCAGCAACGGTCTCCTCGCGCAGTTCGGCGCGGCCGGGCCCCGCGTACCAGAGCGCTTTGCCGTGCATGTTCGTCACGTTCTGATTGTTCCGTACCCTGCCGAAGATGGTCCGCGCGCCGGTGTTCCACTACAAATAAAGACTAGCACGCATAAGGCTTTCAGCGGCATTGGACTTGGGCGCACGTCGCTATATTCTCAAACATCCGCAAGACCCCATGCTCGAACGTTCCGCCCGCGACAGCGTCATCATCGCCGCACCCACCGCCTTGCCCGCATGGCGGCCGACGCTGTTTTTCCTGTGCGTCGGACTGACGATGACAGGACTGATCTGGCTTGCCGGCACCGCGCTCTCCCCGCGTGGGATCGACTTGATTGACGTCATTCTGCTCGCGCTGTTCGCAGTGACGCTCCCCTGGTATGTGATCGGTTTCTGGAACGCGACGATTGGCCTTCTGATCATGCGCTTTGCGCGCGACCCGGTGGCGGCAGTCCTGCCGGTCGCCGGTCGCGTCCGCGGGGATGAGCCGATCACCGCATCGACCGCGGTGCTGCTGTGCATCCGCAACGAACTGCCGGAGCGGAGCGTGCGCATGCTCGAGCCGTTGCTGCAGGGCCTCGCTGCGCGCGGCCTCGGCGGCCGCTTCCATGTCTACGTCCTGAGCGATACTGACGATTCCGCGATCGCCGCCGCCGAAGACGCCTGCTTTGCGGCGCTCGCGGCAGCATGGCGCGGCCGGATCCCCGTGACATACCGCCGGCGCGCGCAAAACATCGCCTTCAAGGCCGGCAATATCGGTGACTTCTGCGTGCGCTGGGGCAATGATCACGATTTCGCAATCATGCTCGACGCCGACAGCCTCATGACCGTCGACCTCGTGCTCAAGCTCGTGCGCATCATGCAGATCGATCCGAGACTCGGCATTTTGCAAACGCTAGTCATCGGAATGCCGTCGGCCAGCCCGTTTGCCCGCATTTTTCAGTTCGGAATGCGGCTAAGCATGCGCTCCTACACCATCGGGAGTGCCTGGTGGCAAGGTGATTGTGGGCCGTACTGGGGCCACAACGCCATCGTGCGGATAGCGCCGTTCATGACCCACTGTCGGCTGTCGGTGGTCGGCGAGGGTGCGCTGGTCAAAGGTCATGTCCTCAGCCATGACCAAGTCGAAGCGGTACTGATGCGACGCGCCGGTTATGCCGTGCGTGTGCTGGCCGGTGAAGGCTCGAGCTTCGAGCAGAATCCGCCGACGCTCGTCGAATTCATCCGCCGCGATCTGCGCTGGTGCCAGGGCAACATGCAGTATTGGCATTTTTTGCGCATGCCGGGTTTGCGGCCCGTAAGCCGCTACCAGCTCGCCTTCGCGATTCTCATGTTCCTCGGGTCGCCGGCCTGGATCGGGCTCTTGCTGATCGGCAGCGCAGCGGCTGCGCTCGCGCCGACGCCGGCCGATTTCATGCGCTGGGATGCCGGAGTGGCCCTTGTTATCCTGGTGCTGGCGATGTGGTTTGCGCCCAACATCGCAACCGTCATCGACGTGCTGATGCGAGCGAAGCTGCGGCATCTGTTCGGTGGAGGAGTCCGGCTCAGCGCGAGCTTCATGATCACGATCGTCTTCGTCGTACTGGTCGCTCCAATCATGTGGGCGAGCCACACCATATTTTTGGCGCGCCTTCTGTGCGGCCGCACCCTCGATTGGGGCGCGCAGGCGCGGCACGATCACGAGGTGCCGTGGTCGCTCGCGTTGCGGCAGTTTTGGCCACACACCCTTCTCGGAGTAGCTCCAATGCTCCTGCTGGCGGCGGCCGCGCCCGCGGCCCTTCCCTATGCCTTGCTCATTGCAGGCGGTCCGCTGCTCTCGATTCCGCTCGCGATTCTAACCGCTTCGCCTGCACTCGGGCGTGCTCTCGTAGCCCTCGGACTGGACACGTTGCCGGAGGAGACACTGCCACCGACCGAATTGCGGGCGCTCAAGCTGCCTGCGATCGAGATGTCGCAGCGAGCCTCGTAACCGGCCATGCGGGCAGCCTCGCACCGCTCTTGGCACGAGTTTTGGCGGACGCTCCGAGGAGTGGCGCGTTCACTTCGGACTTATTATGGCGTCGGTGCCGATCGCGCGGCGATGGACCGCCTTTACGGAGAGTTCGTGCAACCGGGCGATCTCGTATTCGATATCGGCGCCCATGTTGGCGACCGCACCGCCGCCTTCCGCCGCCTCGGCGCACGCGTGGTCGCGGTCGAGCCGCAGCCGGCGCTGGTCCGGACCCTGAAGCTTCTCTACGGCCGTGATCGCGCGGTGACGATCGAAGCGGTCGCAATTGGCCGCAACGCGGGAATGGTTAAGTTCAGCCTCAATATCGACAACCCGACGGTTTCGACCGCCTCGGACGCGTTCCGCACGGCAGCGAATGGTGCCCCGGGCTGGGAAGGGCAAGCATGGACCAGCACCATCCGCGTGCCGGCGATCACTCTCGATGCGCTCGTTTCACGCCATGGGGCCCCCCGATTCATCAAGCTGGACGTGGAAGGTTCGGAGGCGGAGGCGCTCGCGGCCCTTACGCGCCCCTCGCCGACGCTGTCGTTCGAATTCACCACCATCCAGCGTGGTGTGGCGGCGGCTTGCATCGAGCGTTGCGCCCAGCTCGGCTACGCGCATTACAACGCGGTGCTCGGCGAGCGTCAGGCCTTGGTGCACCACGACTGGGTGAGCGCTGAGGAGATCGCCGCCTGGCTTTCCGCGCTGCCGCAGAGCGCCAACTCCGGCGACATCTACGCCCGTCTGCCGGGGCGGCGTGCATGACGCTGCCGGGACGGAGCGAACCAGCCGCTCCTGCGACGCGCGAATTTCTCGGCCATCCACGCGGCCTCACCGTCCTGTTCGCGACCGAAGCGTGGGAACGGTTTTCCTATTTCGGCAATGCCGCCTTGGTCGTGCTGTACATGACGAAATACCTTTTCGATGCCGGCCGTCTCGAGACGGTAGTCGGCCTGGGCGCCGTCAAATCGGCGCTCGAATTCTTTTTTGGACCGCTCGAGGCGCAGCCGCTCGCCTCCCAGCTGTTCGGATTCTACACGGGTCTTGCCTATTTCGCCCCGATCCTGGGCGGCCTCGTCGCCGACCGCCTCCTGGGCCGGCACCGCACCATCCTCGTCGGCGGCGTGTTCATGGCGGCTGGCCACTTCATGATGGCCTTTGAAGGCCTGTTTCTCCTCGCGCTGTTGATGCTGATTATCGGCATCGGCGCGTTCAAGCCGAACATCTCGACCCAGGTCGGCGCCCTATACGCGCCCGACGATGATCGGCGCGACCGCGCCTACTCGATTTTCTATCTCGGCATCAACGTCGGGGCATTCCTCGCCCCGCTGATATGCGGCACGCTCGCCGTCCAATATGGCTGGCACTATGGGTTCGGCGCCGCCGGCGTGGGCATGCTCATCAGTCTCGCCATCTACCTTTGCGGCCGCCGGACCCTGCCGGCAGATGACTCGCCACGGGGCAACGTCCTCGCGCCCGGGAACAAGCCGCTCGACGCGAGCGAGCGGCGCGCCGTCCTTGCACTCCTGGCCAGCTGTGCACTCGTCACGTTGTTCTGGGCCGCCTTCGATCAGCAAGGCAACACCATGCTACTCTGGGCCGAGGATTTCACCGACCGATCGATCGATCTCGGCTTTTGGCGGGGCGAAGTTCCATCACCCTGGTTTCTCGCCCTCAATCCGCTCATGATCTTTTTGCTCACGCCGCTGATCGTGCGGCACTGGGCGCAGCAGGGGCGGCGCGGCAGCGAGCTCTTCCCAATCAGCAAGATGGCGTTCGGCTGCCTTTGCCTCGTCCTCGCCAACCTGCTGATGGCAGGCGCCGGGTGGGCCACCGTCGGAAAAGCCAGCGTCGCATGGCTCATGGGCTACTTCGTCCTCGCCACGATCGGCGAGTTGCACGTTGCCCCGGTCGGACTGGCGCTGGTCTCGAAGCTGGCCCCCGTCCGAATGACATCCATCCTCATGGGTGTCTGGTTTGCGACCACGCTGCCGGCAGACGTTCTCGCAGGTTACCTCGGCGGCTTCTGGAGCAGCATGGCGAAAGCCAACTTCTTTCTTATGATCGCGCTCATCGCTGCGCTCGGGAGCATCGCGCTCTGGATGACGAGCCACATCGTTCAAAGATGGGTAATCCGCGAAGTCGGTCCCCGATAGATCGCCTCTTCGCCTCGATCGCTGATACGCAATCCGGCCCATCGATCCCGCGCCAGCTCATCTGCCGTCATCCCCGCGAAAGCGGGGACCCATAACCACCGCCTCTGGGACATGGGTCCCCGCTTTCGCGGGGACGAAAGCATGTGACCCGATAGCTGTCGCTGGAGTTCAGTGCGTCCAGGGATCGCGGCGGTTTGCGGCGAAGTTGTCGGCGTAGGACAAGCCACGCCGTACCGGCACCTTGGATTTGAAGACCTGGTAGGCAATGCCGTGGCGCTCACAATAGGCGACCGCCTCCTCGAGCGTGTCGAATCGCAGCTGAACCTGCTGACGCATGTCGCCCGAACTCGTCCAACCCATCAGCGGTTCGATCTCGCGCGGTTGTTCCGGCTCGTACTCGAGCACCCATTCCTTGGTCTTGGCGGTGCCGGACTGCATGGCAGTCCTCGCGGGCTTGTAGATGCGCGCCGTCATGTCAATCGCTCAACTCGCGCTCGAACACCCGAGCTATTGGTCGGGGCAGCAGGATTTGAACCTGCGACCTGGAGTACCCAAAACTCCCGCGCTACCAGGCTGCGCTATGCCCCGGCGTTGTCGGCTCGATACACGGTTCGGTTTGCGCCAGCAAGCCGCGCTTCCTTTGGCTAAACCGACCTACGCGGTCGGCGTCACCTCTGTACGTTCCAACGGCGATCACGGCTGCGAGGACCTAGCGCCCGCTGAAGATCGAGTGTGCCACCCGGTCGCCCGGCGCAATGCCAAGCTTCTTGGTGGTGCCGGCGTTGACTTCAAGCACCGCGCGCACCGGCCCGCCGGAGGGAACGAGCGCTTCCGACAACGGCACCGTGTTCTCCGCAATGCGCAGGATGCGCCCGTCGCCGCGGATGAAGATCATGTCGAGCGGGATGTAAGTGTTCTTCATCCAGAAACTAGTCGGCTGCTCCCGGTGGAAGTCGAACAGCATCCCCTGCCCTTGCGGGAGCTCGCGGCGAAACATTAGCCCTTTGGCTTGCTGCTCGGGTGTGGAGGCGAGCTCGACGGCAAAGACGTGCACGCCCGTCTTGCTCGCAATCTCGAGCGGCTGCAGTTCCGCTGCCGGAAGGCGTCCGGCGCTGCCGGCGAACGGCAGAATCAGGATGGAGAATGCCGTTAGGAGAACAAGCAGGCAACGTTGCATGACAGGCGGTCTCGCAGCACGAGCGCCGGATCATAGCAAAGGCCTTACGGATTTCACCGCGTTCCGGAGAGGCTTCAGCGGGAGTCAAGACAGGCTAAAACTCTGCCCGGTGGTGTTCCGTCCGCTCAGTGCGACGCCGGGCCGGCTGGAGCCCCTTCCGGGCGCACCTCGGCCGCCATCAATCCCTTTGGCCCGGGTCCAAAGCGAACGAGAACGTACTGGCCCGGCCGCAGTTCAGTCAGGCCGAACCGGCGCAGCGTTTCCATATGAACGAAAATGTCGGGGGTTCCCTCGCCGCGGGTCAGGAAGCCGAAGCCCCGCAGCCGATTGAACCACTTGACCTGCGCTCTTTCGAGACCGCTCGTCGGGGTGATGGTGACATGGGTGCGCGGCGGGGGCATTTGTGCCGGATGCACCGCGGTCGAGTCATCCATGGAGAGGACACGGAATGCCTGCAGACCGCGCGGCCGCTGCAACACCTCGACGACGACACGCGCGCCCTCATAGGCGACTTGGAAGCCGTCGCGCCGTAGACAAGTCACATGCAGGAGAATGTCGGGCATCCCGTTGTCGGGAACGATGAACCCGTAACCTTTGGAGACATCGAACCACTTGATGACGCCGCTGAGTTCGATGACGCTCGCCGCCTCGCCGCCGATCTCGTCAACGGGGCCGCGGTCGGTTGACAAACCGCTGCGCGGGCCCTTCGGTCCAATTCCGTCCGACGTCATGACGCCCCAACGCCGCCGCTCAGTCCAGGCGCTTCTTACGTGCGCTTCGAATCTTGGCCGTCATGAAGATATCATCCGGCTACAAACGGAAAAGGCTAAAATGCATCAAAGGCGGAAGGGCTGTGTACATCTCGATTACGCGTGGCGAATCAGTGGATGATGAACGGAGATAGTACCGTTCCAATGTCTTGGCGTATCACCAAATCGGCAATCTCATCGAATTCCGTCGGTTCGCGATTGATAATCACCAAGCGAGCGCCGTTTCGCTTGGCGAGCAAAGGAAATCCGGCGGCCGGCCATACGACCAGCGAAGAGCCGACCGCGAGAAAAAGATCACAGTCAAGGGTCAGCTGCTCAGCACGCTGCATTTCCCGCTCCGGCATCGCCTGACCGAAGGAGATCGTCGCCGTTTTGATGTGACCGCCGCAATCGCCACAGTCGGGCGCCCGTTCTCCGGCGGCGACAAACTGCTGGCGAACCCACGACAATTCGTAGCGCTTACCGCAAGCAAGGCATAAGGCATAGCTATTGTTGCCGTGCAGTTCGATGACGTGTTCCGGTGATATTCCCGAGCTTTGATGCAGATTATCGATGTTTTGCGTGATTACCGCCGGTGCCTTGCCGCCGCGATAGAGACTGGCGAGCGCAAGGTGGCCGCGCCCGGGTCGGGCGGCGGAAAATTGTGCATCCATGGCAAAACGCCGCCGCCACGCTTCGTTGCGCATGTCCTGGTTCGCGAGGAACTCGTCGAACGGGATCGGCTTGTTCTTGGTCCAGAGCCCACCGGGTGAGCGAAAGTCCGGGATGCCGCACTCCGTGGAAATTCCGGCTCCAGTGAACGGGGCGATCACGCGTGCGCCGTCCACGAGCTCCTGCAGTTCGTCGATAGCGGTCTCCAGGTCGGGCGCGATCATGTATGATCCGTTTACGTTCAGGCGATGCAAAGAGGTCACTACCCATGAGATATCTGCACACCATGTTGCGCGTTCGCAACCTCGATGAAGCGCTCGACTTCTACTGCAATAAACTTGGCCTCCAAGAGGTGCGCCGCCGGGTCGACGAGAAGAACCGGTACACGCTGGTTTTTTTGGCCGCGCCCGAGGACGAAGGCCTTGTGGAGGAGAGCAAGCACACCGGCCGCGATGCGCCTTTGGTGGAACTCACCTACAATTGGGACACCGAGGACTGCGGGGAGGCGCGCTATTTCGGTCACCTCGCCTACGAGGTCGATGATGTTTACGCCCTATGCGAAAAACTGATGAAGGCGGGCGTCACCATCAACCGCCCGCCACGTGACGGGGTCATGGCTTTCGTGCGCTCGCCCGACAAGCACTCGATCGAGTTGTTGCAGAAAGGTTCCCCGCTCCCGCCCAAGGAGCCGTGGATCTCGATGCCGAACACCGGCAAATGGTAAGGACCACTTCTCCAGCCCGTCATGCGCGGGCTTGACCCGCGCATCCATCTCTTTTGAGAAGAGTCTTTTCCTAAGTGGATGGATTGCCGGTCAAGCCCGGCAATGACGCCCTTCGCCTTTGCCGTTTTGCGGCGAGCGGCGCTTCCTTGCCGCACCGCGCAAACGTCTTTATATGTCGCCGCGCATCAAGCGCCCTTCGTCTAGCGGTCTAGGACATCGCCCTTTCACGGCGGAAACACGGGTTCGAGTCCCGTAGGGCGCGCCATTGCTGTTCCAGAATTTCGGTTCGACGGCTGGGTGTCCGGTTGGCCAACGCTATGGCTGCTTGGTCAACTCCGCGCAGGATGCGAGCCGGGTCACCTGCGACAGGTGCATGTAGCAAAGCTCGATCCGGTTAGGGGCCAAGATCGTGCCGATGGTATGGCCGTCGTCGTCAACCAACAAAATCGTGTTGTTGCGCGAGATCACGGCGACAAATTTCTCGTTGCCGCGGGCCGAGGAAAACGTGCCGGAGAACCGGCGACCATCCTGCTTGTCGACGGTCATCGTGAACGCGACGCTGTTGAGCCGCGGCTCGGTCGAGGGTTGCGCGGCATGATGCGGATTGCCTGCCCCGAGGATGATCGATTCACTTTCGCCCTTCCAGGTACCGCGCAGGTCAGGGATCGCGCCCTGTTGCGCGGCCGCGGGCGCGGCGGCGAGCGTTGCGAATACGACAATCCAGGCAAGCTTCGACATGGCTGAGACCCTCCAGGCTTCTCGTCAATCTATTTCCGATACAGTCCCCACACCGCAATGAGCGCAGTGATGGTGGCGAGCAGGAAGAGCCCGGACAGGAGCCCGCCCTGAACGTCCCATTGCAGCAGACGGCCGAGATCATAGAGCACATAAGCGCCGAACGTAAACGCAAGACCGTAAATGTACGGATTGCCTTTCCGAGCCGCTAAAACAGCTATGATCGCAACTGCAGCTTCGAGAATGATCGAGATGATGAGCATGGCCGCGAAGCTAGTGGATCAGGGTGGTACATTCCACAGAATTGGGGGCATCAGGCAAAGCCTATCGAACCTCGCACACGTGTTGTCTTGGCAGCGAGGACGATCGCCTCTATCCTTTCGACTACCGACAGCGGGGGGAAGCTGCAAAATGTTGAAATCGGTCTCGGCGCTCGCCTTGACAGTGGTGATGTGCGCGCCGGCCCTTGCGGACGGGATGCAATACGCACCCCGCCGGTACTATCCGCAGCGGTTTTATCTCCCAGCTGAGCAGCACGTGATCGAGGTCGTGCAGCCGCCCTGGAGCGGCAATTTCATCATCAACGGCGCGCGGTTTACGGCACGATCTCCGTCCTGCTTTGGATGGGCGGCAGGCGAGCGGATCAGGCTTCTGGCAGGCGATTGGAACGCCCGTTGCGCCGTCGCGGTCTTCTACAATTTCAATCGCCGCAATACCTGCGAGATGTCGTGCGGCAGCGGTTGGTGGTGGTGAGCAATTGAGACTTGAACTTCAACGGGAGGGCGCCCCTGGCGGATAGGCGTGACGGCGTCCCCGGAAGTCCTCGATCTCGTAGCGCGCCGTGCCGTTTTCGCCCCCAGCGCGGGCAAGATAATTCGGCCCGATCGGCGATTTGCCGTGGCCGCCCGGGATGTCGAGCACATAAGTCGGTTGGCATAGGCCGGAGAGCCGGCCATGCAGGGCGCGCATCAAGGCTTGGCCCTCTTCGATGGTCGTTCGCCAGTGCGCGGTCCCGGGCGCGAGATCGCCGTGATGCAGGTAGTAGGGCTTGATCCGACATTCGACCAACGCGCGCATCAATTCCCCGAGCGCGGGAGCATCATCATTGACCCCGCGCAACAGCACGCTCTGGCTCAACATGGGAATGCCGGCGTCGATGAAGCGCGCGCAGGCCGCGCGCGCCTTGGGCGTGAGCTCGCGCGCATGATTGGTGTGGAGCACGACATAGGTTGCCTTGCCCGGCGCCCTGAGCGCACGCACCAGCGCGGCCGTCACCCGTGAAGGCTCGACGACCGGAAGGCGGGTGTGCACGCGGATAACCTTGACATGTTCGATTTCCGCCAGCGCGTGCATGAGCTTCCGGAGGCGGCGCGGCGAAAGCACGAGGGGGTCGCCGCCCGAGAGGATCACTTCCCAGATCTCGCAATGCGCGCGGATATAGGCGATCGCGGCCTCAAGGTCCGCGGCAGAGAGCGCGCGTGCGCCTCCAACCACTTCGCGGCGGAAACAAAAGCGGCAATACGCGGCGCAGACGTGGACCGGCTTGAGCAGCACCCGGTCGGGGTACCGGTGCACGATGCCCTGAACGGGACTATGCACGCCATCTCCGATCGGGTCGCTCATCTCCTCCGGCCGGCGGTCGAGCTCCACCTCATCCGGAATGAATTGGCGCGCGATGGGGTCGGACGGATCGGTAGCGTCGACGAGTTCGGCGATGTCGCCGGTGAGCGCCAGCGCATAACGCGCGGCGACGGCTTCGATCGCGGCACGTCGTTCGCGGGAGATCAGTGCGGCCGCGACGAGGTCATCGGCTCGGCGTAATGTCTTGGGTCTGGGTCTCATGAGGCAACTCGCGACTTTCCGCCCCTTGCGGCCGATCAGAACGCATCTCGCTGATGGTGCGCGGCGGGTCAAATGTCAATGCGCGTTCGCTGCATCGGTCTCATAGGAGGTCGTCCCCGCGAAAGCGGGGATTCACCGCTTCTGGGATATGGGTCCCAGCATAAGCGCGTTTATGCGCATTTCGACGCGCTATGCGTGGGGACGAACTCGAGCGGCGTGACGCCGCGCCGGGATCGCGTTTCAGCAGGTTGGTCCCGGTGCGCGCATTAGCCCGTCCCCGCTTGCGAAGCGCCAAAATTCCGTGTCGTATGCGCCCCTCACTGCGGAGCGAGGACAGATGAAAAACTATCTCGACGGGGGCGAGGCGATCCTAGAGGCGTTTCGCAAGCTCAAGATCGACTACATCATGTCTTCGCCTGGATCGGAATGGTCGCCGATCTGGGAGGCGCTGGCGCGTCAGAAGCTCGAAAACAGAGCCGGGCCGACGTTCATCGAGTCCTGGCATGAGACGCTCGCGGTCAATATGGCGACCGGCTACACCTTGATCACGGGCAGGCCGCAGGCGGTGCTGGTGCATGCCGGTGTCGGCGTGCTGCAGGGAAGCATGGGCATCCATGGCGCGCTGCAGAACGAAGTGCCCATGGTGGTGATGTCAGGTGAATCGCAGACGCTGGGCGAAGACCCCGACCTCGATATCGAACAGCAGTGGTATGGCGGGCTCACGGTGGGCGGCATCGAACGCTTCGTCGAGCCGGTCACGAAATGGGCTCGCGCCGTAACCAGTCCTTATACCCTCTACGAGAGCGTGATCCGCGCTGGCGAAATGGCGCAGCGCGCGCCAAAGGGCCCCATCTATCTCAACGTCGCACTCGAACACATGCTGCACGACTGGACGCCGCCCGCGAGCCCGCGCGAGGTGCCGTCGGCACCAGTCATGCAACCGCGGCCGCAGGACGTCGAGACGGTTGCGGAGCTCGTACGCAAGGCCAAAAGCCCGGTGATCGTGACGGAGACCGCGGGGCGTGACCCGAAGGCCTTCTCAGCGCTCCAGGAACTGGCGGATCTGCTCGCCATCCCGGTGATCAACGGACGGGCCAGCGCCTACGCCAATTTCCCGACCGATCACCCGCTCTACCTCGGCATGGGCCGGTACAAGGCCCTCGATGACGCCGACCTCGTGCTGCTCGTCGGCGGTCGCGCGCCCTGGTACCCGCCGCGGCAGCGGCCGACGCGCGGCAAGATCGTCGCGATCCACGACCATCCGCTCAAGGAGCACATGGTCTATCAGAACCTGCACGTCGATCTTTACCTCGAAGGCGACATCGCGGAGTCGCTGATGCTGCTGATCGCGGCAGCAAAGTCGGCAAAGATCGAACCCGCGACGGTAAACGCGCGGCGGCAGCGCTGGACCCGCGAGCACGAAAGCTACGTTGCAGAGCTTCGCGCGGAACGCGAGAAGGCGCAGAATGGCAGCGCGATCGATCCGCTCTCGCTCTTGGGCGCGCTCGGCGAAGCGATGCCCGCGGATACGATCTACGTGGACGAAACGATCACCCATTCCCCGCTCATCCGTCAGCATCTGCCGCAAACCACGCCGCAAAGCTTCTTCCGTGGTTCGGGCGGCCTCGGGCAAGGCATAGGCACCGCGCTCGGGATCAAACTCGCGGCGCCGCAACGCCCGGTGGCCTTGCTCGTCGGCGACGGCTCGTTTCTCTATAATCCGGTCATTCAGGCGCTCGGCGCCTCCCAGCGGCACGAGCTGCCGATCGTCATCGTCATTCTCAACAACAAAAAATACGAAGCGATGCGCAAGGGTCACGTTCATCACTATCCCGACGGCGCCTCGGTCAGCAAAGGCCTGCATTTCGGCGTGACGATCGAAGGGCCGGATTATGAGCAACTCGCAAGCCATTTCGGCTTTCATGGCGAGCGGGTCGAATACCGCGCCGAGTTGGAGGTCGCTCTGCAAAGCGCGCTCGCCGCCACGAAAGAGGGGCGGACGGCGATCCTCAACGTGGTGGTAAGCCGGTAAAACGCTTGGCACCACGCCTTGGACTCTCGGGCAATGCGATGCTAAGCGGGGTTGCGTATCACTCGCACGCGTGATGCTCGCGCTCGAACCGACGCCGTCAATCGCTGGAATAGCCGATCGCGCGGATCATCTGACCCCACAGCGCTATTTCGCTCCTGAAGTAGTCGCTCGTCTCCCCCACGGTCCTGATGGTCACGTCGAAGCCGATGGTCTTGAGCTTTTGCTGCGCCTCCGGCTCGCGCATGATGGCGTTAATCTCTGCGTTGAGCTTGCTGACGATCGCATCGGGCGTCTTCGCCGGCGCGAAGAACCCAACCCATGAGCCCGAATAGACGTTGGGGAAGCCCATCTCCCCATACGTCGGCACGTCCGGCACCGCCGCGTTGCGCGTCGCGCTCGCAAGTCCGATGCCGCGCAGAAGTCCTTGCGTGATGGGCGGCACCACGGTGGGCAGGGTGAGCACGACCGCGTCGACGTGGTTGCCCACAGCAGCAGCGACCGCCGGGGCGCCACCGGTGAACGGCACATGCACGGCCTGGACCTTGGCGACTTCGCGGAAGAAATATTCTGCGCCGATATGCGGACCAGTGCCGACACCGGCGCTGCCATAGGTGAAGCTCCTGCCGCTCTTGACGAACTCTCTGAGGTCCTTCGCCGGATTGCTGGCATGAACGGCGAGAATGTCCGGGCTGAACGCCACGATGGCGATGGCGCGCAAATCGTTGGCCGAAAACCCCTTGTTCCTGGTGGCGGTCTCGTTGACCGCGAGCGAGGTCGTTGTGGCCAGAATGGTATGGCCGTCGGCCACCGCGCCGCTGACGGATTTGGCCGCGAGATTGCCGCCGGCGCCGCCGCGATTTTCCACCACCACCGTCTGCCCGAGGCGCTCGCTGAGCTTTTGTCCAACCAGGCGGGCGACGACGTCGGCAATGCCGCCGGCCGCAAAGGCAACTTGGAATGTGATGGTCTGCGTTGGATAGCTCTGCGCCGACGCCGGCCGTGCGACGGCGGTGAGGGTCGCCGCAAGCAAGACGCAAAGCGCGGCGCGGAAAGTGGGCATACCGTGTCCTTTCATTCTCCGGCTCAATGCGCCTGCATGATCGCATGAATCCGTGGCCAGGCCTCGGCGCCACGACGCCGCATAAGGTTGAGGTAATCGGCATTCTCCCATTTGACGATGGCTTCGTAAAAGCTCGGCCGCGCCTTGCAGCGGCGATACCAGTCCGCGAGGCGAGATCGCCGTCCGACCACGCCGAGAATATCGAGGTGCTCGAGGCGCGCCAGGTAAGGGGTGAAGGCGACGTCAGCTAAGGTGTAGTCGTCGCAGGCGAGCCATTGGTGCGCAGCAAGCGCTTCTTCCATCTCGTCGAGGAGGAGTACCAGGCGCTTGACGGCGACGATGAAATGCTGGGATTCGGTGCCTTTCTCGATCACGTCGCGCCGGCGCTCGCGTTTGAACGGATTGGGTATCTCTTCGAGCATCTTTTGCCCGAGCTCGCCGCGCTCAATGTACTGGTGGCGGAACGCAATGCCGAAGCTCACGACGGCGACAGAGGCATCGTGGACATCCTCGTCGAGTTGTTTCGTCCACAACCGCATTCTGGCCCGATCATAGGGGTTTTTCGGTGCAAGCGATGGATCGGGACAGATCTCTTCGAGATATTCGAGAATGACGTTCGATTCCGGAATGACCTTGTCACCGTCGAGGAGGGTGGGTACCACCGCGCGACGGTTGAGCTTGCGATACCAGGACTGCTGATGCTCCCCCGCGCGCAGGACGAGATGGCGGCTCTCCCATTCGAGTCCTTTCTCCGCGAGACAGACCCTCGCCTTCTGCGCGCAGAGCGACATGTCATTGTGATAGAGCACCAACATTGTTCCCTTCCCTATCGATTGAGGTCCGGCATCGGCGTCCACACGACGTCATCGATGGCAGCGGCACCGGTTGCAAGCATGACCAGACGATCGAACCCGAGCGCGATGCCGCAGGCTTCCGGCATCACCGCGAGGGCCTCGAGAAAGTCCTCATCGATCGGATAGCGTTCGCCGTAGATACGCTGCTTCTCCGCCATTTGCTGTTCGAGCCGTTTGCGCTGCTCGGCGGCGTCGGTGAGCTCTGCAAAGCCGTTTGCAAGCTCAACCCCGCAGGCATAGAGCTCGAAGCGCTCGGCAAGCCGAGGGTTGGCTTTCGGCCGGGCGAGCGGGGATTGGATGGCCGGATAGTCATAAAGGATCGTCGCCCGACCCTGCCCGAGGCGCGGTTCGATCTTTTCGACCAGCACGCGGCTGAAAACATCGCCCCAGGTATCATCGGCGGCGGTGCGGACGCCGGCGGCGGTCGCTGCGGCGGCCAGAACGCTGGCCGGCTCCGGTGGCAACATGGCCATGAGGTCGATACCCGCATAGCGCGCGAATGCCTCGACCATCGAAAGGCGCTCGGGCGCGGCGAACGGATCGATTGCGCGGTCGCGGAAGGAGAACCGCTTCGTGCCCGCTGCATCGGCCGAGATCGCAAGAACTTCGGCGCAATCCTCCATCAGTCTTTCGTAAGGCTCCTCGACCCGATACCACTCGAGCATCGTGAATTCGGGATGGTGCAGCGCGCCGCGCTCGCGATTGCGGAAAGCTCGGGCGAACTCGAAGACCCGACGTTCGCCTGCGGCCAGAAGCTTCTTACAGGCGAATTCCGGCGAGGTGCGCAGATAAAGCCGCGTGCGCGTGCCGGTTGGTGCCACCAGTTCCGTTGCGAAGGCATGAAGGTGGGTTTCGTTCCCCGGCGAAGCCACCACCACCGCGGTTTCGACCTCGACGAAATTCCGCGCGGTGAAAAACTGGCGCAACGCGGCCGCGATGCGCATCCGCGTCACCAGCACAGGTCGCCGGGTCGCGTATAAAGCCCAGAATGGCGGGGGCATCAGCGCTCCTTCACCGCAATGTCAGCCGCCCGACCCCCTCATGAAAATCGCTGGCGAAGAGCCGCAAGATCAGTATGGTGGCCCGACATTCGGGCCAAGGACAATCGAGGAAATCCGTGAGAGTCATCGCCAGTTCGCTCCGGAAGGGCAATATCGTTGAATTCGACGGCAAGCTCTACGTCGTGCTCAACGCCGAAAGTTTCCATCCCGGCAAAGGAACCCCGACAACCCAAGTGGACATGCGCCGCATCAGCGACGGCGTAAAGGTGGCGCAGCGCTTCAAGACGACCGAACAGGTCGAAAGGGCCTACGTGGAAGATCGCGAACATCAATATCTATACCAGGATGGCGACGGCTTTCATTTCATGAACACGGAGACGTACGACCAGGTGACTTTGCCCGCTGACATCATTGGCAATCAGGCCGCTTATCTCCAGGCCGAAATGAAGGTCAGGCTTTCCGTCCACGAGGGGGTGCCGGTCTCGATCGAACTTCCCCAGAAGGCGGTTCTGGAAGTGGTGGAGACGGAGCCATCCGTCAAAGGCCAGACCGCCGCCTCGTCCTACAAGCCAGCAGTGCTGTCGAACGGGGTGCGCACCATGGTTCCGCCTTTTGTCGGCCCCGGAACCAAAATCGTGGTCATGACCGCGGACGGCTCCTACGTCGAGCGCGCCAAGGACTGAGCTCTCCTTCGGACCGCAGGACGGCGCAACCTATTTGCAACAGTAGGAAAACCGTTTGCGTTAACCTACTTGGCAGAATCATTCGCTGCGGCAATAGTTGATTCGCGCACGGACGTCGCGACGACAGCTCCGGCGAGGTATGGAGCGTCATGTTGCGATTCGCGATTGCGAGCCTCGCGCTCGCCGTTGGCGTCGCTGCCGCGGCCGCGCAGGACATGAAGAGCCCACGCATCGCCCCAACCCGCGTGGACTGGGATGCGGTGGCCGTCGAGCTCGGCGCACTCGATCCCGCGCAACCGACGGTCGTGCCGGACGTGATGGCCAAGCTCAATCGCGCGACCGGCGAGCGCTTTGCGGATATTGCCGCGAGCCCGGTGCCGGTGCTGCTGCCCTTCGATACCGTGGCCTTTCTGCGCGACCGGACGGCAGGAGCCGAAATGGCCGGGGCGAGCGCCAATGGGCCGGCCGACAATTATCTCTTCGGCTTCGATTCGGTGCCTTTCTTCTATCCCGGACCGGCAGGCTACGACGCCGTTGTCGTCGCGCGCGCGCAGCAAATGCGCGAACTGGGGATCGGCTTCTCCGATGCAATCTACATTCACATCGGGGGGTCAGCCCTGCTGTATGAATTGGATGAGCCGAGGGGCATGATCGGCTGGCCGGTGCACGGCCTCGACGAAATTCCCGGCATCCGGCGCATCTTTCTGGAAAACTACGTGCGCTACACATTCGTGCGCTATGGCGTGCCCTACGTGGTCGCTATCGAATGCTCCGACGGCGCACTACGGTTCCGCAAAATGTCGTGCCGCGACGCCGATAAGGTCGCGGTCCGCTTCCTCAAGGCGCTCCGCATCGCGGGCGGCACCCCGCAGGCGCAACCGGAGGCGATCACAGCGGATACGATCGAGCGGCCCGCCTCGCCGTCGACCGTTTTCACGTATCACAGCCCCGGCGACATACTTCCCGGCACCGGTTTCAGGCGCAAAAGCGGGGTGGCCGATTACACCGTCTACTCCAAGATCCGTTTCCCGCTCGCCGATGCGCCCGCCTTCGCCAATTCCCAGTCGTTCATGAATTGGGGCGACTGCGACGCGACCGGACGCTCCGGTGCCGGATTCCTTGACGGGGTCAAGGCGTATCGCTGCCGTGTCAACGGACAGATGCTCGTGTTGGATGAATCCGCCGCCGACAACTACTCCTATCCCTGGCGGGATAATTTCTGCGAGCATCGCTCCTTCTATGTCGGCCAGTGCCCGGCCGGTCGCGGCCACCAAGGGCAAGACATCCGTCCAGCGTCGTGCAAGCAGCGCATTGAAGGAGCAAACCGCTGCGAGCCTTACCAGCACGACGTCGTGGCGGTGCACGATGGGGCGGTGCTACGCTCGCCGAGCCAGGAGGCGCTCTATATCGTGGCCAACTCATCCAACGAGCGCGTCCGCTTCCGATACCTGCACATGTTCCCCAAGCAATTCAACGCGGACGGCATGGTGAGCGGCCGCCTCGTGCACGAGGGCGAGGTGATCGGCAAGGTCGGCAACTTCTTTCGGCGCGAGCGCGCCACGACGTATCACCTGCATTTCGATATGCAGGTGCCGACGAGGTACGGATGGGTCTTCGTCAATCCCTATATGACGCTGGTCGCCGCCTACGAGCGGCTGATCCGAGGCCGCGGCCAGGAGATCAGGGACGAAGAGAACCGGGAAGACGTCCCAACGGCGTCAATCAAGCAGCCGCTCGCCACCGCCCCCCCGCCCCCGGGAGACGCGGCCGCAAAGCCGACAGAAACCGCTGTAGAATCGCAGCCCGAGGCAACCCATTCCGGGATAAGGCGCGATGAGCGAGTGCAATCCCCTGCTATCAAGGCGAGCTTGTCTGTCCATGGTAACGGCCGCCATGGCGGCGTGGAGCGCCACGGCGCGCGCGCAGGCAAGCCGGTCGTCGTTCGACCAGTGGGTCACGGCCTTCCGCGCACGGGCGCGCGCACGGGGTATATCCGACGCCACATACACGCGGGTTATGACCACTATCCAACCGGATACAGCAGTTTTTGAGCTCAACCGCTACCAGCCCGAATTCAACGAGCAGCTCTGGCAGTATCTCAATCGCCGTGTCTCCGACTGGCGGATCACCACAGGCAAGGAGAAGGCGAAGGAATACGCGCTCCTTTTTACCCGGATCGAGAAGGACTACGGCGTCGACCGCGGCATCATGCTCGGGCTGTGGGGCATCGAATCGGCTTTCGGCGATCCGGATGTGCAGAAGAACCACATGCGCCCGGTCATTCCGGCCCTGGCGGCGCTCGCATGGGGCGAGCCGCGCCGCCGCGCCTACTGGGAACAGGAACTGCTCAACGCGCTCGTCATCGTCGATCGCGGCTGGAGCACGCCGGAGGAGATGCGCGGGTCTTGGGCCGGCGCCATGGGCCATACTCAGTGGATGCCGGAGGTGTGGCTCAATGTGGGGCTCGATTACGACGGCGATGGACGCGTGAACCCGTTCGGCAAACCGGACGACGGGCTTGCCGGCACCGCGCAATACCTCGTCAAGCGCGGGAAATATCGCGCCGGGGAGCACTGGGGCTACGAGGTGCACGGCGTGGGTCGGGCGAGCGAAGGAGCGTCCCGCACCTACGAAGCATGGCAGCGGGCGGGCGTAACCCGCGCCGACGGCAAGGCGTTTCCGCACCCCAGCGCGTCCGCAAAACTTTGGGTGCCGGCGCCCGGCGGGCCGGCATTTCTGCTCGGGCAGAATTTCTACGCGGTGCGCTCCTACAATCCATCGATGAACTACACGTTGTCGATCGTGCATCTCGGCGATCGCATCATGGGCGGCGCGCCGTTCGTGCAGCCCTTCCCCGGCGGCGAGCGCACCCCGACGCTGGCCGAACTACAGGAGATCCAGCAGCGTCTGACCGCGCTCGGCTTCGACACCGGCGGCACTGATGGGCGCGTCGGCAATGGCACTATGCTGGCCGTGCGCAACTTCCAGCGCAAAATCGGCATGCAGCCCGCCGACGGCTATGCCGGCGTGAAGCTTCTGGCGCGGTTGCGCCAGGGCCTCTGATTGGGTTCTATGGGCACTCTTTCCGAGAGCCCAAGGACCATCCCGTGACGACTGCAAAAGCCAAGGTGGCGCCCGCCACCGAAAAGCCCCATCCCTCGCTCCGGGCGCTCGAGCGTCCCGCCAATCTGACCGGCACGAACGCCCCGGCTTTCGGCAGCGACGTCGTTGCCGACACGTTGCGCACGCTCGAAATTCCCTACATCGCGCTCAACCCCGGCGCGAGCTATCGCGGGCTGCATGATTCGATCGTGAACTTCCTCGGCAACGAGACGCCGCAGATGCTGCTCTGCCTACACGAGGAAAGCGCGGTCGCGCTCGCTCACGGCTACGCCAAGGTGACCGGCAAGGCGATGGCGGCGGCCGTGCATTCCAACGTCGGGCTCTTTCACGCCACCATGGCGATCTTCAATGCCTGGTGCGACCGCCAGCCTGTCGTCGTGCTCGGCGCGACCGGCCCGGTGGATGCGGCCAAGCGCCGGCCATGGATCGACTGGATTCACACCGCGCGCGACCAGGGCGCAATCGTTCGCAACTACACCAAATGGGACGACCAGCCCGCTTCCCCGGCCGCCGCCCGCGAGGCGCTGCTGCGCGGCGCCTGGATGGCCAGCACCGCGCCGCGCGGCCCGGTCTACATCAATCTCGACGCCGAAATGCAGGAGGCAAAGCTCGCCGAGCCGCTGGCGCCGATCGATGCGGCCAGGTTCATGCCGCTCGCCGACCCTACCGCGTCAGCCGAGCTCATCGAGAGCGCGGCGGCAATGCTCAAAGGAGCGAAGCACCCCGTCATCTTCATGGGGCGGGTTTCGCGCAGTGTGGATGGATGGAACGAGCGCGTCGCGCTGGCAGAAACGCTCAACGCGAAAGTGATCAGCGATCTCAAAATCGGCTGCGGCTTCCCGACCGATCATCCGCTTCACGCAGGCGCGCCCGCCTCAAACGCGATGGTGCCGGAGGCGATTGCGGCGATCAAAGCAGCGGATGTGATTCTCGTGCTGGACTGGGTCGATCTCGGCGGAGCCTTGCGCAATGCGCTCGGACAGGAGGGCCCGAAAGCGAAGATCATCAGCATCAGCGCCGACTTCCACGTCCATAATGGCTGGAGCATGGACTACGAAATGCTGCCGCCGGTCGATCTGCTGCTGCCCACCTCGCCCGACGCAGCGGTGCCGCAGCTGCTCGCTGCGCTGGGCGCTGGCAAGCAGCGCAAGCCGGCGGAGGTGAAGCCGAGGGTGGAAAAATACGAACCGTCCAGTGGGCCGGTGCGCGTCGACGACCTCGCGCGCGCGCTCAGGGCTGCAGTCGGCGAGCGCGACGTTACGCTTACGCATCTGCCGCTCTCGTGGAACGGCGCGACCTGGCCGTTCCGTCATCCGCTTGACTATATCGGCTCGGAGGGAGGCGGCGGCGTCGGCGGCGGCCCGGGCATTTCGGTCGGCGCTGCGCTCGCGCTCAAGGGCTCGGGACGGCTACCCATCGCAATCTGCGGCGACGGCGACTTCTGCATGGGCGTGACCGCGTTGTGGACCGCCGTGCATTATCGCATTCCACTCCTCGTAGTGGTCTGCAACAATCGTTCGTTTTTCAATGACGAACTGCACCAGGAGCGCGTGGCGCGCATCCGCAACCGGCCGCCGGAGAACCGCTGGATCGGCCAACGCATTTCCGATCCCGACATCGATTGCGCCGGCCTGGGGGCTGCGCAAGGTGCGGTTGGATTTCCTCCGGTCATGAAGACCGGCGATCTGGTGCCCACGTTCGAGAAGGCGATCACGGCCGTGGAGGCGGGTCAGGTGGCGGTGGTCGACGTGCGGGTCGAGCCTGGCTATTCGGCGGTCGCGACTGCGGCCATGCTGCGCGGAACCGAGAAGGGATGAAGCGCGTCCGGGCCGATTTCAGCGTCATATCGCCGACTCGTCCCTGCGCACCGGGTTAAATCGCAAAGCTCTCGTGAGTCGAGGGATGGAAAAGCTCCTCGGGCGACACCAGTCGCGATGAAAGTCCCTGCGCGTGGTGGTGACGCAGGAAAGTCTCCAGCACCTTTCGATTGGCGTGAAGGCCATAGGACCAGAAATCATGGCCCATGAGCTCGCGCGCGGCACGCAGCTCTTCCTCCACGAACGGCAGCGTCACCTTGCTCGCGGCGGTGTCTTCGAGTGCAGCGAGGCACTTCGCCTTCGCCTCCTGGAATGCCTTGAATACGGCCGCGGGTAGCCACGGATGCATCTCCACCAGCTCGCGACGAATGCCGGTGACATGCATGATCGGAAAAATGCCGGTGCGTTTGAAATAGTCTCTCCCCGCAGCGATCGGATCCGAAAACAGCCAGCCGATATGCGGATTGTTCTTGCCGGCAAGGCTTGGCACGCGCGGCGCGATGAAGCCGTCGATCTCGCCGCGCTCCAGTAGCTCGGAGATTGTCGCGCCCTGCGGCGCGTCTTCCATGCGCACGTCGGCGGGAAGCTTGATGGCGATCTTCTCCGGCCGGCCGGGATGCTCGATCCCTCCTCGCACCCACACGATGTCGGACGGTTTTACGCCGTGGTCATCCTCCAGGATGATGCGCGCCCAGACGCAGGCGGTGAGCTGATACTCGGGCAGCCCGACGCGTTTGCCCTTGAGATCGGCGGGAGACTTGATGCGGTCGCGGCGCACATAGATCGAATTGTGACGGAACGCCCGTGACACGAACGCCGGTATCCCCACATAGGGGCAATTGCGCTCGGCGACCTTCACCGCGAAGCTCGACATCGATAATTCGCAGATGTCGAAGTCCTTGTTGCGGAAGGCGCGGAAGAAGATCTCCTCCGGCGGCAAGTTCATGAATATGGGATCAACGCCGTCGATCTGGACCGCACCGTCCATGAGCGGCCGCACCCGGTCGTAGTTGCCAGCCGCGACGGAGAGTTTGAGTTTCGACATCGTTCTCTTTCCGGATTGTTCGACTCTGGCCGTCTGTCATGCCCCGCGAAGGCGGGGCATCCAGTAACCCATGTCCGCAGGATGAAGGCGCGAGGCCGTTCCTTTCATGCACGCCGGCGTTTACTGGATCGCCCGCATGCGCGGGCGATGACGCCGCGAAATGTGGGGCTCTACTGGCATGAAGAGCGATGTTAATAAGCACCGAGGCTTGCGTCAGCCGGCGCCAGGTCGATGAGACGCAGCTGCACCCGCTCAGTGCCATTCCAGCGGTCGAGGCACAAGGTGCCGGCTGCGTGGACGGATCGCCCGCGCGCCTGTCCGAGGGCAATCCCAAGTTTTTGTCCGGCAGCACGAAATGCGATGGCATTGACGATCGACCCGTCGCCGGCGCGCAATCGCGCCCGCACATGGGATTGGCCGACCTCTTCGGCATAGACCAGCGTATGCGCAGGAAATGCAATGACCGGCTCGGGATTGCCGGCGCCAAACGGACCGGCGCGGGCGATCGTCGCCACAATGTCGTTGTTGGCAGCAGCGGCCGTAAGGGCGCCGTCGATCAGCAGCGCATCTTCGCGTCGCGCGGCTTCGACCGCACCCGCGAGCGCGTCTTCGAGATAGGCACGAAATGCGCTCAGCCTGTCCTTTCTAAGAGTGACGCCGGCCGCCATGGCATGGCCGCCACCCTTGATGAGCAGGCCCATGCTTACGGCTTGGCGCACAGCGCGACCGAGATCGACGCCCGTGATCGAACGGCCGGAGCCTGTTCCGATGCCGCCCGGCTCGAGCGCGACGGCGAAGGAAGGCCGTCCGAACCGCTCTCGCAGCCGCGCCGCGACGAGGCCGACCACTCCGGGATGCCAGCCCTCGGCGGCAGTAACGATGATCGCTCCCTTCTCCTCGGCACCCAGCGCCGCCATGGCCTCGGCCTCGGCCTGCGCCACGGTGGCAACTTCGATCGCTTGACGCTCGCGGTTGAGGCGGTCCAGTTCGCCGGCGATGCGCGCGCATTCGCACGGGTCCTCGTGCATGAGCAGCTCGACTCCCAGCGTGGCCCGGCCGATGCGGCCGCCGGCATTGATCCGTGGGCCCAAGAGAAACCCGAGGTGCCAAGGCTCGGGCGGACCGCCCAGCCGGGCGACGTCCATCAAAGCGGTAAGGCCGGGATTATCGCGCCGCCGCAGCGCCACCAGACCCTTGGCGACAAAAGCGCGGTTGAGGCCGGTGAGCGGCACCACGTCGGCGATCGTTCCCAGCGCGACCAGATCCAGGAGACCCAAGAGATCCGGCTCCGGCCGCGCCGGCGTCCAAAACCCGCGGAGGCGAAGTTCGCGGTTGACCGCGACCACGGTCATGAACACGAGACCGACGGCCGCGAGCTGGCCGAGTCCCGAAAGGTCGTCGAGCCGGTTGGGATTGACCACAGCGAGCGCGACAGGCAAGCGCTCGTCCGCCAGGTGATGATCGATCACGATCACTTCGAGACCGAGGCTGCGCGCTTCAAGCAGCGGCTCGTAGCTCGTCGTGCCGCAATCGACGGCGACGAGGAGGCTCGCACCTTGCGACGCCAATGCGCGAACCGCTTCCGCATTCGGGCCATAGCCTTCGAACAGGCGGTCGGGAATGTGCACGAGCGGGCGCAGGCTGCAATGACGCAAGTATCGGCCGAGCACAGCAGCCGATGTGGCACCATCGACGTCGTAGTCGCCGAAGATGGCGATGGTTTCACCGCGGGTGATCGCGTCCGCCAGCCGAAGCGCCGCCTCGCGCATGTCCGCGAGCGTATGCGGATCCGGCATTAGCGTGCGCACGGTCGGATCGAGGAAGCTTGTAACCTCGTCCACCTCGATCCCGCGGCCGGCGAGAATGCGGGCCAGCAGTTCGGGCACGTTCTCGTGGCGCTGCGCGATCGCAAGGGCGCGCGCTGCGCCCCGCTCGTCCAGTCGATCGCGCCAAGCGCGTCCGCAACTCGAGCGCTCGACGCCGAAAAAGAAGCGCTGCTTCGGGACGATCGGCGGCGCCAGAGCAAGTGCCATCCAAGCTCCGAATCACGTCAAAAGAGCTTGCGATATTGGATGAATCCGGAGCGCTCCGCCAGCTTGTCGTAGAGCGCCCGCGCGCTCGCATTGGTCTCGTGCGTGAGCCAGTACACGCGGCTCGCGCCTGCTCGACGCGCGTGCTCTTCCACCGCCGCGATCAGGGCGCGCCCGAGACCGAGATTGCGCGTCGCTTCGGTGACGAAGAGGTCTTGCAGGTAGCAGTAGTTGCCGACGGTCCAGCACGAACGATGGAACAGGTAGTGCGCGATGCCGCACAGCCGCCCCTCCACATAGGCTCCGAGCGCGTGCATCGGTTCCGCCGGATCGTGCAGCCGCGCCCATGTCACATCCGTGGTCTGGTCGGGGATCACGACCTTGTAAAAGGCTTGGTAGCCTTTCCACAACGGCTCCCAGCCGGCGCGCTCGTCCGATCGCAGCGGCCGAATCTCGATGTGGGATACGCCCATGCGGCACCGACGCGGTTGCCTGGCTACGCGGCTGCGGCGGCGTGAATGCGTGACTTGCGGCCGCTCAATCCAAATGAAATTTTTCGAGTTGCCGGTGCTCTGCTCGGATCCAGCGCACGGTGCCGGTAATCGAGCGCATCACGACCGTTTCGGTTTCGATCACATCCTTGAAGACCCGCACGCCATCAAGGAGCGCCCCGTCGGTGACTCCGGTTGCGGCGAAGAGGCAATCGCCCTTCACCATATCGGCGATCTCGTACTTCTTGCGCGGGTCTTTGATGCCCATTTTGGCGGCGCGCTCGCGTTTTTCTTGGGTGTCGAGCACGAGCCGGCATTGCATTTGGCCGCCGATGCAGCGCAGCGCCGCAGCGGCGAGCACGCCTTCGGGCGCGCCGCCGATGCCCATGTAGATGTCGATGCCGGTGTCGGCAGCATCGGCGGTATGGATCACACCCGCGACGTCGCCATCAGTGATGAGCCGTACCGCGGCGCCGGCCTTGCGCACGCCAGCGATGAGATCGGCATGGCGCGGCCGATCGAGAACCAGCGCCGTGATCTGGGCCGGCCCGACGCCCTTGGCCTTGGCGAGGCCGCGGATGTTCTCCTCGGCCGGCGCGTCGAGGTCGACGACGCCTGCGGGATAGCCGGGACCGATCGCGATCTTCTGCATGTAGACGTCGGGCGCATTGAGCAGCGTACCGGCTTCCGCCATGGCCATGGTGGCGATCGCGCCGGGCATGTTCTTGGCGCACAGCGTGGTGCCCTCGAGCGGATCGACCGCGATGTCCACCGCGGGTCCGTTCTTGTTGCCGACCGTCTCACCGATGAACAGCATGGGCGCCTCGTCGCGCTCGCCCTCTCCGATGACGATCGTGCCGTTGATGGGCAGGTTGTTGAGCTCGCGCCGCATGGCGTTCACCGCCGCCTGGTCGGCGGCCTTCTCGTTGCCGCGACCAGTCAGCCGCGCCGCCGCGACCGCCGCCCGCTCGGTCACCCGCACGATCTCCAGCGTAAGCACGCGTTCTATCGCCAGGTCCGGCTGAATGGTGATCGACGGCACGGCTCCGCGTCCCTCCTTGCTCATGCTACCCCTCGCGCCTGTGTGCGCCGTCCGTCTCGCACCACGCGCCTCGAGGCGGTGGTGACAATAGAGCGCCACTTTATCAGTTTTTCTCTATCCGGATGACCTGCGGTTTGCCCAAAATCACTTTATCGCGGCCGACCGCCGCGAGCGCCTTGCGCACGGCGTCCTCGGTGGTCGCATAAGTGATCAGAATCACCGGCACCGGCGCGCCAGATCTGCTGGCGACATCGCCGCCGTGCGGCGGCTCGCCGCGGTGCCGCTGCACGATCGATTCGAGCGAGATGTTCTGCTGCGCCAGACGCCGCGCAATGGCGGCGGCGGTGCCCGGTTTGTCGACGGCAAGAAGCCGAATGTAATAGCCGCCTTCGTGCCGCTGCATCGGCGCCTTCTTGATGGTGGCCAATCGCGCCGAAGGCCGGCCGAACGGTGCAGTGCGCACTCCACGGGCGATGTCGCCGATGTCGGAAATGACGGCGGATGCCGTGGCGAGGCCGCCGGCGCCTGGGCCGACCAGGGTGATCGGCGCGATTGCCTCGACATCGACGGTGACGGCGTTCGTCACGCCCATCACCTGCGCGATCGCGGTTTCCTTCGGCACCATCGTCGGATGCACGCGCTGCTCGATGCCCTTGTCAGTCTTTACTGCAACGCCCAGCAACTTGACGCGATACCCAAGCTCGTCGGCCCATTCGAGATCCTCAGGCGTGATCGAAGAAATGCCTTCCACGTAGACTGCGCTCTGATCGACCTTGGTTCCGAAAGCAAGGCTCGCCAGGATCGCGAGCTTCTGGGCCGTGTCATGGCCCTCGATGTCGAAGGTGGGATCGGCTTCCGCATAGCCGAGCCGCTGCGCCTCCTTCAGGCAGTCGGCGAAAGCGAGCTTCTCTTCTTCCATGCGCGTCAAGATGTAGTTGCAGGTGCCATTGAGGATTCCATAGACGCGGGCCAGCGAGTTGCCGGCCAAGCCCTCGCGCAGCGTTTTCACGATCGGGATGGCGCCGCCCACCGCAGCCTCGAAGTTGAGCGCCACCTGATTTTTCTCGGCCATTGCCGCGAGCGCGACGCCGTGCCTGGCGAGCAATGCCTTGTTCGCGGTGACGACCGATTTTTTGGCCGCAAGCGCAGCCGAGATCGCGGCGCTGGCGGGATCGCCCTCCCCGCCGATCAACTCCACGAACACGTCGATCTCGCTATCGGTCGCGAGTGCCACGGGATCGGCGACCCAGCGAAGCTTTCTGCGACCGACATCGCGCTTCTTGCTGCGCGAACGCGCGCTGACCGCAACGACCTCGATCGGGCGGCCGCAACGGGCGGCGAGCGCATCGTGCTGGCGCTCAACGAGCCGGGCGACGCACGAGCCGACCGTGCCCAGACCGGCAATACCGAGTTTCAGTGGAGCGGGCATCGTCGGCCTGCGTAGAAACGGAGCGTCTAGCGCCGTTGGGCCAGGGGGACGACGTTGTGCAACTTTTTGGGACCGGTTTCAAGAAAGCGGCGGATGTTGCGGGCGGCCTGACGGATGCGCTGCTCGTTCTCCACCAGCGCGATACGCACGTATCCTTCGCCATATTCGCCGAAGCCGATGCCCGGCGAGACCGCGACTTCCGCCTTTTCCACCAGGAGCGTGGAAAATTCGACGCTGCCGAGGGTTTGAAACGGCTCGGGGATCGGCGCCCAGGCGAACATCGAGGCGCGCGGAGGAGGAACCTCCCAGCCCGCGCGAGAAAACGATTCCACCAGCACGTCGCGCCGCCGCTTGTAGATCTCGCGCATGTCGCGGATGCAATCGTCGGGACCGTTGAGCGCGGCAGTCGCCGCCACTTGGACCGGGGTGAAGGCGCCATAGTCGAGGTAGGATTTCACCCGTGCCAGCGCCGCGATGATGCGCTCATTGCCGACTGCGAATCCGATGCGCCAGCCCGGCATCGAATAGGTCTTCGACATCGAAGTGAATTCGACCGCGACATCGACTGCACCTGGCACCTGCAGCACCGATGGCGGCGGATTATTGTCGAAATAGACCTCCGCATAGGCCAGATCGGAGAGCACGAAGACGCCGTGCTTCTTCGCAAACAGGATCAGCTCCTTGTAGAAATCGAGATCGGCGACAGCCGCGGTAGGGTTGGAGGGATAGCAGACGACAACCGCAATGGGTTTGGGAATCGAACGGATAATCGCGCGCTCGAGCGCCTCGAAGAATGACGGCATCGGCTCCGAGGGCACCGCGCGGATGGCACCGCCGGCCATCAGAAAACCGAAAGCATGAATCGGATAGCTGGGATTGGGAACCACGACGACGTCGCCCGGCGCCGTGATCGCCTGCGCCACGTTGGCGAAACCCTCCTTCGATCCGAGAGTGGTGACGATCTGGGTCTCGGGATTCAGCTTGACCCCGAAGCGGCGTGCGTAATAGGCCGCCTGCGCGCGGCGCAATCCCGCAATCCCGCGCGAGGATGAGTAGCGGTCGGTACGCGGCTTGCCGATCGTCTCTTTGAGCTTCTCGATGACATGCGCCGGCGCGGGCAGGTCCGGATTGCCCATGCCGAGGTCGATGATATCGGCGCCCCCATTGCGCGCCGCCGCCTTGGCGCGATTGACCTGCTCGAAAACGTAGGGCGGCAGGCGCCGAATGCGGTGAAACTCTTCCATGGGCCCGGCTCCTTTGGCCTGCGCGGTGATGCTGCGCGAGCAGGCCGGCGGCGAGCCTTCTATCACGGCTTGTCGGCAGCGGCAGCAGCCTTGGCCGCCTCCGCAGCGCGACTGCGGGCCGCGGCCAAATCGCCCTCGAGCTTTGTCTGCTCCGCGTCGGTGAGGACCGTGGTCGCACGCGGGGGCGGCATGTCGTGAACCGCAGGATACGCCGATGTAGTCTTCGGCCGCTGCGGCGTACCATCGGGCAAACCGCCGAGCGCGGCCGGCACGTGGTCGGCGAGCGAACTGCCGGCCGAGCAGCCTCCGAGTACGCCGGCGACGGCAAAAAGTGCTACCGCAAAGGCGCACCTTGCCACTTGCCAATGTGACGGCGATCTGGACGTCATGCCCTTTCAACTCCGGCCGGATGGCAATGCAACGCGCCGACCGGCCCTCCCCTTCCAAGGCGAAATGGCTGCTAATTCAAAGAATTGCTTGCAGCTGTAACCCCCCAATATGACCAAAGCAAGGTTGGCCAGGCGGCTGAGGGCCTTCCTCGGTTCCCTTTGCCCGGGGGCGCAGGCGCCGCTGCGTCGGCCTATGATGCGTCTTGCAGTGGTTATGGGTAAGATCCATCTGAGCTTCGAGAAGGCCGGTCCACGCCGAACCGTGAATTGAGGCCTTGCCGTGAGAGCCCCAGCCGAACCGATCAAAAGCGGGCCCGCCGAGTTGGAGGAGTTCGCCCGCAATATCGCCCGCATGATGGAAGAAGGCGGCAAAGCTCTGGCCGCCTATCTCAAGCCGCGCGAAGAAGGTCACCGCGACGATCAATACGCCGAGATGGTCGACGTGGTGAAAACCATCGGCCAAGTCGCAGATTATTGGCTGCGGGATCCACGGCGCGCACTCGAATTGCAGTCGAGCCTGGGTAAAGCTTATCTCGACTTGTGGGCAAATTCGGTCAAGCGCATGGCCGGCGAGCAGGTGCAGCCGGTCGCCGAACCTGACCCGAAAGACAAGCGCTTCGCCGATCCCGAGTGGTCGAGCAACCAGTTCTTCGATTTCCTCAAGCAAGCCTATCTGCTGACGGTGCAATGGGCGAACCGGCTGGTGCGCGACGCCGAAGCGCTCGATCCGCATACCCGGCAGAAAGCAGAGTTCTACATACGCCAGATCGCCAACGCGATTGCGCCGTCGAACTTCGTACTCACCAACCCAGAGCTTCTGCGCGAAACGCTCGCCTCGAACGCCGGCAATCTCGTGCGTGGCATGCACATGCTGGCCGAGGACATTGCCGCCGGGCGAGGCGACCTCAAGATCCGTCAGTCCCGGGGAGAAATGTTCGAGGTCGGCCGCAACCTCGCGCTCACGCCGGGCAAGGTTATTTTTGAAAACGAGCTGATGCAGCTCATCCAGTATGCGGCATCCACGGAAACCGTGCTCAAGCGGCCGCTGCTGATCGTGCCGCCGTGGATCAACAAGTTCTATATCCTCGACCTGACGCCGGAGAAATCCTTCATCAAATGGTGCGTGGATCAGGGCCTCACCGTTTTCGTGATCTCCTGGGTGAATCCGGACTCGAGGCTCGCCAAGAAGAGCTTCGAAGATTACATGCGCGAGGGCCCGCTCACCGCCCTCGATGTCATCGAGAAAGCCACCGGCGAACGCGAAGTCAATGCGCTCGGATATTGCGTTGGCGGGACGCTCCTGGGCGTCACGCTTGCCTACATGGCAGCCAAGCGCGACGACCGTATCGCTTCGGCCACGCTTTTCGCGGCGCAGGTCGATTTCACCCATGCCGGCGATCTCAAGGTCTTCGTCGACGAGGAGCAGATCGCGGCACGCGAGCGCGAAATGAGCGAGCGCGGCTATCTCGAAGGCAAGAAGATGGCAACGGCTTTTAACCTGCTGCGCTCGAACGATCTGATCTGGCCGTACGTCATCAATAATTATCTTAGAGGCAAGGAGCCGGCGCCGTTCGATTTGCTGCACTGGAATTCGGATGCAACGCGAATGCCGGCGGCAAATCACTCGTTTTATCTGCGCAATTGTTACCTCGAGAATCGCCTCAGCAAGGGCGAGATGGTCATCGGCGGCAACAGGCTCGACCTCAAGAGCGTGACGGTTCCGATCTATAATCTGGCCACGCGCGAGGATCACATCGCGCCGGCGCGCTCGGTGCTGCTTGGCACGAAATTCTTCGGCGGGCCGGCGCGCTTCGTGCTCGCTGGCTCGGGACACATCGCCGGGGTCATCAATCCCCCCGACAAGATGAAGTATCAATACTGGACCGGCCCCAAACCGACCAGCGCCAATCTCGACAAATGGCTGGCCAAGGCCAAGGAGCACGCGGGCTCGTGGTGGCCGGATTGGCTCAAGTGGATCAAGGCGCGAGATTCGGCGGAGGTTCCGGCACGCGAACCGGGTGGCGGCAAGCTTATGCCGCTCGAGGACGCGCCCGGAAGCTATGTTAAAGTGAAGGATTGACGGCTGCGCGCCATCGTGCGGGCCGCCTTTGCGCAAGCGCCCGAGTGGCTTTACAGGAGAGAACCCCCATGCGTCTCAACATGCTGCTTTCGGTGATTGCGACGGCCTCTTTCGTCGCCAGCCCAGCGCTCGCGCAAGAGTTCACCGGCACGCTCAAGAAGATCAAGGATACGGGCACGATCACGCTCGGCCACCGCGAATCCTCAGTGCCGTTTTCCTACTACGACGACAGGCAGCAGGTCGTGGGCTACGCCATGGACCTCTGCGCACGCATCGTCGAGGGCGTAAAGAACAACCTCAAGCTCGCCAAGCTCGAGACCAGGCTCAACCCGGTCACCTCCGCCACGCGTATCCCCCTGATGGCGAATGGCACGATCGACCTCGAATGCGGCTCGACCACGAATAACCTCGAGCGGCAGAAGCAGGTATCGTTCACTATCACCCATTTCGTTACGGCGAACCGTTTCGTGTCGAAGAAATCTGCGAACCTGAAGACGGTCGACGACCTCAAGGGTAAGACCGTCGTGTCGACCTCGGGCACGACTAATCTCAAGCAGATCACCGAAATCGGGGCACAGAAAGGCCTGAGCCTCAACATCCTAGCTGCTAAGGACCATGCCGAGGCCTTCCTGATGGTCGAGACCGGCCGCGCCGCCGCCTTCGTCATGGACGATATTCTGCTCTACAGCCTGGTCGCCGGATCCAAGTCCCCAAAGGATTACGAAATCTCGGCCGACGCGCTTTCGGTCGAACCCTACGGCATTATGCTGCGGCGCGACGATGCGCCATTCAAGAAGGTGGTGGATGAGACCATGATCGCCACCTATCGCGGCGGCGCGATCAACGCGATCTACGATAAGTGGTTCCTCAAGCCGATCCCGCCCAAGGGCATCAATCTCGATGTGCCGATGAGCGCCGCGTTCAAGAAGGTGATCGCCAGCCCGACCGACAGCGGTGACCCGGCGGTGTATTGAGCGCAGACAAGCCCGATACAGGCGTCAGCGATCGGCGGACTCTGTCTTGCTGATCGTTGATATCTGATGATCGTCAGCTGAAATGGGGGGTCGGCGTGAACTACTACTGGAACTGGGGCATCTTTTTCCAGACGTCGCCCGATGGGGTTCACACCTATCTGGAGACGCTGCTCCTCGGCACCGGCTGGACGCTCGCCACCGCGCTTAGCGCCTGGTGCCTGGCGCTTGCCATGGGATCGCTCATCGGGGTCATTCGCACCACGCCCAATCCTTGGCTGGTCCGGCTCGGCAACGCGTATGTGGAATTGTTCCGCAACATCCCGCTGCTGGTGCAGATGTTCCTGTGGTATTTCGTGCTGCCCGAGCTCCTGCCGACCAGCCTCGGTGACTGGCTCAAGCAGCTTCCCGACGCCTCGTTCTACACGGCCGTGGTCGCGCTCGGCTTCTATACCTCCGCGCGCGTTGCCGAACAGGTACGCGCGGGCATCTTGAGCCTTGCCCGCGGCCAGGGCTGGGCGGCGTTCGCGCTCGGGCTGACGCGGACGCAGGCCTACGTATACGTGCTATTGCCGATGGCATATCGCATCATCCTGCCGCCGCTGACCTCCGAATTTCTCAACATCATCAAAAACAGCGCGGTCGCCCTTACCATTGGGCTCATGGAATTGACGGCGCGCGCGCGTGCCATGCAGGAATTCACGTTTCAGGTGTTCGAGGCCTTCACCGCCGCCACCGTCATCTACATCATCATCAACATCATCGTGACGTTCGGCATGCGATGGGTCGAGCGCCGCACCGCGGTCCCCGGCTTCATCGGTGCCGCACCGGCGGCGGCAGCAACACACTGAGGCGATCGATGTTCGCGGATTTCGACTTCGACGTCATCATTCGTTCGCTGCCCTATCTTTTCTACGACGGTATGACCTTCACGCTGATGCTGACGGCGCTGGCGACCTGCGGCGGCATCATTTTTGGCACGCTGCTGGCGATGATGCGGCTCTCCGGCTTTGCGCCCCTGTCGCTGCTCGCCGCCGGTTATGTGAACCTGATGCGATCGGTACCGCTGGTGCTGGTGATCTTCTGGTTTTACTTCCTGGTACCGTTCATCGGTCAATGGGTCACCGGCGCTTCGCAGCCGATCCAAGTCGGCGCGTTTGCGTCCTCACTGGTGACGTTTACGCTGTTCGAGGCAGCCTATTTCGCCGAGATCATGCGCGCCGGCATCCAGTCGATCCCGCGCGGTCAAGTCAGCGCCGCGCAGGCACTTGGCATGACCTACCTGCAGACGATGGGCTACATCGTGCTGCCGCAGGCGTTCCGCAACATGCTTCCCGTGCTGCTCACGCAAACCATCGTCCTCTTCCAGGACACCTCACTCGTCTACGTGCTCTCCATCACCGATTTTCTCGGCGCGGCATCGAAAGTGGCGCAGCGCGACGGGCGGCTGGTGGAGATGTACCTGTTCGCTGCCTTGGTCTATTTCGTGATCTCGTTCGTCGCCTCGCTGCTCGTGCGTCGGTTGCAGCGGCGGGTCGCGATCATCCGCTGAGGGACTGCTCATGATCACGCTCAGCAAAGTGAGCAAGTGGTACCCCAACTTTCAGGTGCTGAAGCAGTGTTCGACGCACGTCGAGAAGGGCGAAGTGGTCGTCGTGTGCGGTCCATCCGGCTCAGGAAAGTCGACGCTCATCAAATGCGTGAACGGCCTCGAGCCGTTCCAGGAAGGCTCGATCACCGTCGCCGGCATTTCCGTGAACGACCCAAAGACCGATCTGCCCAAGCTGCGCGCCCGGATCGGCATGGTGTTTCAACACTTCGAACTGTTTCCGCATCTGACCGTGATGCGCAATCTCGAACTGGCGCAGATCAAGGTGCTCGGCCGCAAGCGGGATGAGGCGGCAGCAAAGGGTATGCGCCTGCTCGAGCGCGTCGGTTTGAGCGCGCATGCTCGCAAATATCCCGGCGAGCTTTCCGGCGGCCAGCAGCAGCGAGTGGCGATCGCGCGTGCGCTTGCAATGGATCCGATCGCCATGCTGTTTGACGAGCCAACCTCCGCGCTCGATCCCGAGATGATCAACGAAGTGCTCGACGTCATGGTGGCGCTCGCCAAGGACGGCATGACCATGATGGTGGTTACGCACGAAATGGGATTTGCGCGCCGCGTTGCCCACCGTGTGGTGTTCATGGACGGGGGCGAGATCGTCGAAGATGCCCCGACGGCGGAATTCTTCGGCAAGCCGCGCAGCGAACGCGCCCAGGTTTTTCTATCTAAGATCTTGCAACACTAAAAGCGCGCCGCGCCGGGCCGAACCTTCGCCAGATCGCGCAACCAGTCGAGTGTTCGTCAGGGAAACAGCGCCACCTGCTCGAGCCCCAACGTTTCGGGAAAGCCGAGCATGAGATTCATGTTCTGCACGGCCTGCCCCGAGGCGCCCTTGGCAAGATTGTCGAGCGCCGCGCAGATGATGGCCCGGCCCTCGATGCGATCCTCGGTGAGGCCGATGAAGATCATGTTGGAGCCACGCACATGCCGGGTCTGCGGCATTTCGCCGAATGGCAGCACGTGCACGAACGGCTCCTGCGCGTAAGCTCTCGAGAGGATCGCATGTAGGCCGCCGGGCGACGTCGTGAGCCCGCGCACGTAGATGGTCGAAAAAATTCCGCGGTTCATCGGAAGCAGATGCGGCGTGAAGCTGACGACGACCTTGCGTCCCGCGGCTTTGGAGAACTCTTGATCGAGTTCGGCCATGTGCCGGTGATGGCCCACGCCATAGGCGTGGAAGCCTTCTGCGACCTCGGAGAACACCATCTCTTCTTTCGCCGCGCGCCCAGCACCGGTCATGCCGGATTTGGCATCGATGACGATCTCATCGGGATCGATCGCCTTCTCGCGCAACAGCGGGATGAGCGGCAGCTCGGCGCAGGTCGTGTAGCAGCCGGGATTGGCGATGAGCCGCGCGGACTTGATCTGCTGGCGGTAAACCTCGGGCAGTCCGTAGACCGCCTCTTTCTGCAGCTCCGGCGCGTGGTGCTCGTGGCCATACCAGTGGGCATAGGCGGCCGCATCATCGAGGCGGAAATCTGCGGAGAGATCGACGACCTTCGTGTTCGGGGCCGCCGCGAGTAGCCGCTTGATCACGGTCTGCGTGGTCGCGTGCGGCAGCGCGCAGAAGGCGAGATCAAGCGCGGCTTCTTTCCAGTCGATGCTGTCGATTGCGAGGAGCTTCGGCAGCGCATAGGGCGAGAACTGCGGGAAGACTTGCCGCATGTGTTGGCCGGCGCGGCGCTCGGCGGTAAGCAGCCCAATCTCCACGCGCGGATGGCGGATAAGCAGCCGCAGCAGCTCCGCTCCGGTATAGCCGGATGCGCCAAGCACGCCGACCTTGGCTATTTTCTCTACCGCTTCGGGCATGGGTCATTCCTTCTCGCAGTCGAGGAAAAACGACCGGACAAGGGGGCGGAGGATATCAGGATCAGTGCCGCACAACCTCATCCGGCGGCACGGGTGACGATCACGCGCGATTACGCGCCCGTTGCCGCTGCGCAGGCAAGTCTACGCGGCCTGCGTAAACTTGGCTGCTCTTCGCGGCGACGGCGAAAAACCATCCGAACGGCGATCATCATCATGGGCGGGCGCTATAAACACCGCGCCCTTGTGCGTCAAGCAATTCGCGAGCGGCTCGCTGGCTGCAGCGCCAAGGCCAGCCAGCAAGCGCGCACCAGGCCCGCCTCGTTCAGAGCGTCGGATTCCAGACCACCGGGCTTTCGCGATAGCCCGACACGCTCTTGTCCACATAGGCGAGCGAGGGGAATGGATAGTGGAAGCCCTGCACCAGCATCTTTTCGGCGACCAGCATGTCGTAAACTTTCCGGCGCGTTGCCTCCGCCATCGCGGGGTCTTGATCATAGAAGGCGTGCCAGCCAGGGTTGCGCGCGAACAGGAACGGCACATGGGTAACGTCGCCCTGGACGTAGACCTTGCTCGATCCGGACGCCACGACATGGGAATTGTGCCCTACGGTATGACCATGGGTGCCGACCGCCGTGATGCCCGGTACGACCTCCTTGCCTTCGTCATACGTCCGGACGCGCTTGAGCACCTCCCCGGCAAAGACGCGGCGACCGTTCTTGAACAGGTCCTCTATGCGGCCTTTCGGGGCGCGGCTCATCTCACCGTCATCCATCCAGAATTTGTGTTCCGCCGCCGGCACCAGAATCTCGGCGTTGGGAAAGGCGGGGGAGTTGTCCGCCCTCAATAGACCGTTCACGTGGTCGCCGTGGTAATGCGAGATGATGACGGCATCGATGTTCTTGGGGTCGATGCCGGCCGCGGCGAGATTGGACAAGAACTGGCCGTTCGCCCCCTTGCTCGCGTTGAAGGCCGTCTCGCCCAGACCGGTATCGATGACGACGAGCTTCTGGCCGGTATTGACGACAATCGGATTGTACGGAGTGACGTAAACATCTGGTTCGCGGTGCGCTGCGACAAGCGCCGCATTAACCTCCTCCCGCTGGACGTTAGTGACCATGTTGTCCGGCAATTTGAAACGGGCAACGCCATCGGTCACCACCGTGATTTCGAAGCTGCCGACCTTGTAGCGGTACCAGCCGGGCGCTTGCGTGCCGGCAGGTGGCGCGGCCGCGCGCACTTGTGTGGACGGCGGAATCACCGCGACAGCCGTGGCCGTTACACTAGCGGTGAGTAGGCCACGGCGCGTGAGTTCGGTCATGGACGTACCCTCCTGAGCATCGGTTCACAGTCTTTCGTGCGGAACCTTTCTGTCGAAAGTACATCAAGGCAGCCCGGCTCGCCTAGGTCATGACGCCGCGGCAGGATAATCCAAGCACCGGTATTTCGCAGGTTGACGCAACGGGGTAAGGCTAAGATATGGCAACCGCCGATCGCTCAGTGAACGCGCCGACCCCGAGCGCGACAACGTCGCGCCTGCTGCTGCTGGGTACGTTCGTCGCGGCTATCGTCCTCAGCGCATCGCTCTTGTTCATGGTACAGCCGATGTTCACAAAACTGGTGCTGCCGCGTTTTGGCGGTGCCCCGTCGGTGTGGTCGGTTGCCATCGTATTCTTCCAGACCGCGCTTCTCGCCGGCTACGCGTACGCTCATTGGCTCACGCGCTACGGGCCCGGCCGACTGTCGGTGGCGGTTCATCTCGCAGTGATGATCGCGGCTGTCTTCGCGCTGCCGCTCTCGATCGCTGCGGGCTGGGATCGGCCGCCGGAGACCGGGCAAGCCCTCTGGCTGATCGGGTTGTTCACGGCCTCGATCGGCTTGCCCTTCTTCGCGCTCGCCGCCAACAGCCCGCTGCTTCAGGCCTGGTTCGCGCGCACCGATCATCCCGCCGCGCAAGACCCGTATTTCCTCTATGCCGCCAGCAACATCGGAAGTTTCCTTGCGCTCGTGTCCTATCCGACCGTGATCGAGCCATTCGTGCGGCTCGGAGATCAAGTAGGGCTCTGGTCGATCGGTTTTGGTTTACTCATCGTGCTGCTCGGCGCCTGTGGCATACTACTGTGGAGATCGCCGGCCACGGCTGCGTCCGCCGATAGCGCGGCAGATGCGCCGCCGACTTGGAAGGACGCCGTCTTCTGGGTCGCGCTTGCGGCGGTACCGGCGGGTCTACTGGTTGCGGTAACAGCGCACATCTCAACCGATGTGGGAGCGGTGCCGCTCCTCTGGGTCGTCCCGCTCGCGCTCTACCTTCTGACCTTCGTTATTGCTTTCTCGCGGCGGCCGGTCATTCCGCACTGGCTCGTCGTCGCTCTGCAGCCTCCATCTATTGTTGCCCTGCTCGCCATCATCATCTTCGACCCAATCAGGAACATCATTTGGGTCACCGCGGTGCATCTCGCGGTTTTCTTCATCAACGCCTTGATGTGCCATGGCGAGCTTGCGCGGACGCGGCCGCCCGCCAGATATCTGACCGCGTTTTATCTTTGGATCTCAGCGGGCGGCGTGATCGGCGGCGGCGCCACGGCATTGATCGCGCCACATACGTTCAACTGGGTGGCCGAATACCCGATTCTGATCGCCCTTGCCGTGCTGTGTCGCCCCGGTCTCGCGCTGCCGCGCGATCGCTCGCGGCGCTACCTGCTGTTCGGCGGCATCGCGGCCGCGGCAACCGTGCTGGTCGTTTGCGCGCTTTATCCAGTCGTGATTGACGCGATCCCCTACGACTGGACCGTGGGTGCGCTCTTGGCGGCAAGTCTGCTGCTGTTCTGGCGTGCGCCATTGCCGTTCGCCGCGGTCATTGGCTTCGTCCTCCTCTTCAACTACAGCCTCGTCGCGACCGGTGGGACGTTCCTGCGCAGCTTCTTCGGCGTGACCAAGATCGTGGAAACCGCGGACCGTCAGTTCCGTCTCCTGCAGCACGGAACCACGCTGCACGGCGGCCAACGTCTCTACGAAGCCGATGGCCAACGCGCGACGATCGACCCGCCGGAGCCGCTGTTTTATTACTGGGACGGTTCCGCCATCTCGGAGACCTTCGAGGCGGTGCGGGCGCGTCTCGACAGACCGATCCGCTTTGCGGTGATCGGGCTTGGCGTGGGCTCCCTGGTCTGCCGCGCCGAGCCTGATGATACTGTGGATTATTATGAGATCGACGCCGTCGTCGTCCGCGTGGCCCGCACCCCATATATGTTCAGCTTTCTGTCGATGTGCCGGCCGGATGTGCCGATCATCCTCGGCGATGCGCGGCTCACGCTCGCCGACGCCCCCAACGGGGCTTACGACCTCATCATCGTCGATGCATTCTCCTCCGACGCAGTCCCCATACATTTGCTCACGCGCGAAGCCATGGCGATCTACCTCAAGAAGCTCAGCCCGCACGGCATGGTGGTCATGCACGTGTCGAACCGGCACCTCGAGCTCGCCTCAGTGGTTGCAGGCATCGCCGCAGCGAACGGGCTCATGACGCTTTTGAGCAACGAGCCGGATCCCGACGAAGCGGGGTACAAGTTTGGCTCCACCGTTGCCGCGGTTGCACGTAACGAGGAGGATTTCGGACCTCTCGCACAGTCTGGGCACTGGACGCCCAAGGCAGCTGACCCGGGCCAATGGGTGTGGACCGACGACTACTGCAACCTCGTCGGCGCGATGATTCGCAAGCTTAACGAATGATGCCGATTCATGCTCGGGCACATGCAGGAGCGGGGCACCGGCGCGCCCAATCGTAACCTAGCTCCAGGCCCAACTCAGAAGCTTGCCCACCACATCGCCCAACGTGAGGAGCACAGCGGCCCAAACGAAAGCCGAGCTGAAGTTCGCAATCTGGAATTGCCACCACGGCATCCGGAAAATGCCGGCGACCAGTGGCACCGACGCACGCAAGGGTCCAAAGAAGCGGCCGATGAATATGGCCAGCGCCCCCCAGCGCTTCACGAATTCTTCCCCCTTGGGCAGCAGTCCGGGGTGGCGCGACAGCGGCCAGATGTGCGCGACTGGCGGTCCGAGTTTCACGCCGATCCAGAAGGACAGCCAGTCGCCGAGGGCGGCGCCGATCGAAGCCGCCACCCAAACCGGCCAGAAATTGAGATTACCGGAACTGATCAGGACGCCGATCCCGACCAGCGCTGCCCACGCCGGGACGAGCAGGGAAATGAACGCAAGCGACTCGCCGAAGGCGAGTGCAAAAACAATGGGAGCCGCCCACGCCTCATGGACACGCACAAACTCCACCACTTGGCGGGCGTGAGCTTCGAGACTCTCGAACATGCGGGAGATGGCCCCCTATTGCCCTCGGTCTAGCGCGGCTTGCCGGACAAGGCCAGACGGGTTGCAAGCTGTCCGCACGGCGCCATCCGGGCGTCTCATTGTGCGGCGACACTCGCGAGCAAGAAGGATCGAGCGATATCCGCAGTCAGCGGCCAGCATAGGGTATCGAGTTGAACGGATAATGAAGTTCGACCATATGAGGGGGACAGCCGCCTTCCTTCAGCCGAACCCCGCCGTCACGCTGCCGCCGCCGCCGTGGCATATTGGCGGCTGATTCGTTCAACCTCGCCGATCATGAGACGCATGCCGAAGATCGCCAAAGCAGCAGCCAAAAGCCCGACCCAAAATCCGGTCAAGGACCTGTTTTCGGATTTTCCCGAGGCGAGTGCGCGCCGGCACTCGGGCAAGCCCGCGCGCGCCGGCAAGCCTGCAAGCGGCGCCGAGCTCCGTTACACGGCCCGCGACATCGAAGTGCTCGAGGGCCTCGAGCCCGTGCGCCGGCGCCCAGGCATGTACATCGGCGGAACCGACGAAAGGGCGCTGCATCACCTTTTCGCCGAGGTGATCGACAATTCCATGGACGAGGCGCTCGCCGGGCACGCCACCTTCATTGACGTCGAGATGGAGGCGGACGGGTTCGTGAGCGTGACCGACAATGGGCGGGGAATTCCCGTCGATCCCCACCCGAAGTTCAAGAACAAATCGGCGCTCGAAGTGATCATGTGCACGTTGCATGCGGGCGGAAAGTTCGACTCGAAGGTGTATGAGACGTCGGGCGGCTTGCATGGCGTCGGCGTCTCAGTGGCCAATGCACTCTCCGAGCGCATGGAGGTGGAGGTCGCGCGCGAGCAGACGCTGCATCGCATGGTGTTCGAGCGCGGCAAGCCGAAAGGCAAATTGCAAAAGCTAGGGCGTATCCCCAACCGGCGCGGCACCAAGGTGCGTTTCCGTCCCGACCCCGAGATTTTCGGAGCGCGGGCGCATTTCAAGCCGGAACGCGTGTTCAAAATGGCTCGCTCCAAGGCTTATTTGTTCGGAGGCGTCGAGATCCGCTGGTCCTGCGCCAAAGAACTTCTGCGCGGTGTCGAGGACGTGCCGGAGAAGGCCACCTTCCACTTCGCTGACGGCCTCAAAGAGTATTTGTCCAACGCGATCAATGGCGCTGCCCTGGTCCACCCCGACATCTTCACGGGTAGCGCGGGCAAGATCGGCGTGCACGGAGCCGCGCAATGGGCGGTCGCATGGACCGCCGATAACGACGGCTTCTTATCCTCCTATTGCAATACGATCCCCACGCCGGACGGCGGCACGCACGAGTCGGGCCTGCGCAGCGCGCTGTTGAAGGGCATCAAAGACCATGCCGAACGCGTGGGCCAAGGCAAGCGCGCGGCAGTGGTTACGGGCGACGATGTCATGAACGGCGCCGCATGCATGATCTCGGTGTTCATCCGCGAACCGGAATTTCAGGGTCAGACCAAGGATCGGCTGGCGAGCGGCGAGGCCACACGCATCGTCGAGAACGCAATCCGGGACCCGTTCGACCATTGGCTCGCCGGCAATCCTACGCAGGCCAACAAACTCCTCGACTTCGTGATCGAGCGGGCGGAGGAGCGAATCCGCCGGCGTCAGGAGAAGGAGAACTCACGCAAGAGCGCGGTCCGCAAGCTGCGCCTTCCCGGCAAGCTCGCCGACTGCACCAATACTGCTGGGCAAGGTGCCGAGATCTTCATCGTCGAGGGCGATTCGGCCGGCGGCTCCGCCAAGCAAGCGCGGGATCGTGCCTTGCAGGCCGTGCTGCCGTTGCGCGGCAAGATCCTCAACGTTGCATCCGCCGGCAAGGACAAGCTGGCGCAGAACCAGCAGCTTTCCGAACTAATGCAGGCGCTCGGTTGCGGGACTGGTGTGCACTATCGCGACGAGGACCTGCGCTACGATAAGGTGATCGTGATGACGGATGCCGATGTCGACGGCGCCCATATCGCCTCGCTATTGATCACCTTCTTTTACCGGCAGACACCGAAACTGATCGAGAACGGCCATCTCTATCTCGCCGTGCCTCCGCTCTACCGCCTAAGCCATGGCGGCAAGAATGTTTATGCGCGCGACGACAAGCACAAAGATGAACTCTTGCGAAAAGAATTTCACGCCAACGCCAAGGTCGAAATCGGTCGCTTCAAGGGGCTGGGCGAAATGATGGCCAATCAGCTCAAAGAGACCACGATGGATCCGAAGAAGCGCACGCTGTTGCGGGTCGTGGTGGTCGAGGATGAGCGCAAGACGACCGACCGCTCGGTCGAACGCCTGATGGGCAATAAGCCGGAAGCGCGCTTCGAGTTCATCCAGGAGCGAGCGGAGTTCGCGGACGAGGAATTGTTGGACGTATAACGCGAGCGCACGCCGCGCCGGTGTTCAGACCGGCGCCGCGTGCGACTTTGTCGACAAAGGTTTAGGCGCTCGGGCGCCACATTCCAGAGGCGCGTGGTTAGGGCGGCGCGGCAGAGCTTACACTCCGAACTCTACTCTTTGCCCGCGTGGCGGCCCGAGCGATCAAACGCTAACCCAATTCTCATGGCCGTTCCACCGCAGCGTACCAGTCATCCCCGTTTTGCACAGGCCGGGTCGCGGCCACGTCTGCCCCGCCGCCCATTGAATCGACCAGCGATAACGGGTGGAATGCAGGCTTTGCATGCGCCGCAGCAGAGCGGAATTGCGCGTTTCGGGGAGGAAAGCCGATGTCCTTGAAAAAAATCCCTGTGGCCGGCGGCCTTGCGGTTGTTGCGCTCGCCCTCGGCGGTCTTCTCCCCGGCTACGCACAGAGCCAGATCGCACTCACCGGCCAAGTTGCCTCGGCCGAGGAAGGGCCCATGGAGGGCGTGCTGATCAGCGCCAAGAAGCATGGCTCGACGGTGACCATTACGGTCGTCAGCGATGAGCGCGGCAACTACGGCTTCCCCGCGACCAAGCTCGAGCCCGGCCAATATTCGCTGCGGATCCGGGCGATCAGCTACGATCTGGACCGCCCGGTCAATGTGGAGGTCATCGCACGGCAAAGCACCAAATTCGACCTCAAGCTGCGCAAGACAGAAGATCTTGCCTCCCAACTCTCGAACGGCGAATGGCTGACGAGTTTTCCCGGAACAGACCAGCAAAAGAACGCGATGCTGGGATGCGTCGGCTGTCACACGCTCGAGCGAGTCGCCCGATCAACCCACAAGCCCGATGATTTCATCAATGTCACACTGCCGCGCATGCAGGGCTACGTGAATCAAAGCATTCCCGCGGCCCCGCAGCTTCGTCGCGCCGAACGGCGGATGGAGGAGCGCGGCGACCAGCGCGTGCGGGTCTACCGGGCGACGGCCGATTTCCTCAGCAGCATCAATCTGAGTTCGGGCCCGGACTGGAACTACACGCTCAAGACTCTACCGCGCCCGAAAGGGCGCAGCACGCGCGTCGTCATCACCGAATACGACTTGCCGCGCGAGACTATTCAACCGCACGATGTGGTCGTGGATGCGGACGGCATCGCCTGGTATTCGAGCTTCGGCGAGCAATTCCTCGGACGCCTCGATCCCAAAACCGGTGCGGCCACCGAATATCCCATCCCCCTGCACAAGCCAGGATTCCCCACGGGTCTCCTCGGGTTGCGCACCGACAAAGCCGGCAATCTATGGCTCGGCAACATGTATCAAGCCACGATCGTGAAATTCGAGCGCGACGCGCAGAGCTTCAAGTTTTGGCCGCTGCCGCCCGAGCAGAATATCGACGCTGCGCAAGTGAACATGGTGAGCCCGGAAAGTTCGCACGTGGACGGGAAGGTCTGGACGCAGAACAACGGCTTTGCAGGCGTGCATAGGCTCGATCTCGCTACGGGCAAGATCGAGACTTGGGAACCGTTCAAGGATGCACCCAAGGGCGAGCCGCACAATATCTACGACGTCATTCCTGACTCCAAGAATACCGCCTTCTTCACGGATTTTCGCCAGCAGCATATCGGTCGAATCGATGCCAAGACTGGGGAAGTGAAGTTCTATGCCATGCCCACGCCGAGTTCGGCGCCGCGCCGCGGCCAAATGGATGCACAGGATCGGCTCTGGTTCGGCGAGTATCGCGGCGACAAGATCGCCGTATTCGACACCAAAACGGAGACCTTCACCGAATGGTCAGTGCCGACGCGCTGGACCAATCCCTATGACATTGCCTTCGACAAGAATGAGGAAGCCTGGACCGGCTCCATGCTCAATGACCGCATAGTTCGGCTCAACACCAAAACTGGTGAGTTCACCGAATATCTGCTGCCGCGTTCAACCAATATCCGGCGTGTGCACGTCGATAATTCGACGACGCCTGTCACCTTCTGGGTCGGCAACAACCATGGCGCCTCGATCATCAAGCTGGAGCCGCTGGATTAGGAACCAATGAGGTGACGGAGGCGGTGCGCTAGTCCTCAAACTTCAGATTGGCCGCCTTGACCACGTCGGCGAAGAGTTTGATATCGCCATCGATTCTCTGGCGGAATTCCTCGCCGGGACCGCCGCCGGGATTCACCGCCATCGCCTTAAGCTTCTCGCGCACGCCTGGGTCGGCCAGCGCGCGGCGCGATTCCGTAGCTATCTTATTGGCAATGGCGGGCGGCGTGCCGGCCAACACGAATATCCCGCTCCAAAGGCCGATATTCACCTCCGGGTAGCCGGCTTCCGCCATGCTCGGCACGTCCGGAAGCTCGGAGGAGCGTTCCGATCCAGTCACCGCGAGCGCGCGGATCTTGCCGCCCTGCACAAGCGGCATTGTCGGCGGACCGTCCGCGATGGCGAACAACGTATTGCCGCCGGCGACGCTGAGCATCATCTCGTTGCTGCTTTTGTAGGGCACTGCCACCGCCGGCATTCCGGTTTTCAGCTTGAACAGCTCGGTGGTGATGATGAAAGCCGGCGAGGAGGTGGCGTAGTTGGACTTGTCCGGGTTCGCCTTGCCATAGGCGACCAGATCCTTGACCGACTTGATCGTGTCGTTGGCCGGACCGGCGAGGATCAGCGGAAATGACGCGATCATGGTCAGCGGCAGAAAATCACGAGTCGGATGGTAGGACAGTTTTGGATAGATCGCGGCTGCGATGGCCATCTGGCCGCTCGCGGCCACCATGACGGTGTATCCGTCGGCGGGCTGGCTCTTCACGTACTCGACCGCGATGCGACCGCCGGCACCGGGCTTGTTCTCGATGACGACCGGCTGTCCGATATTGTCCGACAGCTTCTGCCCGACGAGCCGCGCGAACAGGTCGTTGCCGCCACCAGCGGCAAAGCCGACGACCATCCGGATCGGCCGGTTGGGAAAGTTTGCCGCGGCATCGCTCTGCGCTGCTGCGGCGTGGGCGCACACGGCAGCGAATGCTGCCAATCCGACCTTCAGCACGGTGCGCTTGAAACGGGTCATAGCCAATCCTCCGCCGTTAGTTCTCGCCACAGCGTTTTCGCAGATCGCGGGCAGCGTCAAGTGTGTACCGACACTGCCCTGGCTTTGCCAATATGCATGCGGCTACCTGCCGCTCTCCAAGTTTGACGACGGCGCGAGACGCGTTCTAGGGTCGCGCGCATCGCCCCCGGCATACACCGCGCGGTGCGCAAATTGAACCGTCCAAGTGGCAACGGCGAACCCGCAACTGCATCATGGCTTTCTCGACGGCTCAGCAACGTCATCGGAGTAAAGGAACGCGTGACCTCTTCGGCCACCCGCGCGGGCTGACGTTTCTGTTCGCCACCGAGATGTGGGAGCGTTTCTCCTACTATGGAATGCGCGCCCTGCTCGTCCTTTATATGGTGAAGCTGCTTCTGCTGCCCGGGCAGGCCGAGAACGTGATCGGACTCACGGCGCTCAAGTCGTTTTTCGAATCCATCTTCGGACCGCTCGGTGTGCAGCCCTTCTCCTCGCACATCTATGGCCTCTACACTGGGCTCGTCTATCTCACACCCATATTCGGCGGCCTGCTCGCCGACCGCGTGCTCGGCCAGCATCGGACGATTGTCCTCGGCGCGGCGATGATGGCAGCCGGCCATTTCATGATGGCGTTCGAGCCGTTGTTCCTGCTCGCCTTGACCATGCTCATTTTGGGCAACGGCGCGTTCAAGCCCAACATGTCGGCGCAAGTGGGCGGCCTTTATGCACCCGGCGACCAGCGCCGCGATCGGGCGTATTCGATCTTCTACGTCGGCATCAATCTGGGCGCGTTTCTCGCGCCGCTTGTCTGCGGAACGTTGGGCGAGGAACTGGGCTGGCATTACGGCTTCACCGCCGCCGGTATCGGCATGACCATCGCACTCGCAATCTATCTCTACGCGATGCCGGAGCTGCCGCCGGATGAATTGCACAAAGCCATGGCTGCAGGGATCGCGAACAAGCCGCTCGATCGCAGTGAATGGCGGGGCATTCTGGCGCTACTCGCGCTGTTCGTGCCTACGACCTTGTTCTGGGCGACCTACGAGCAGCAAGGCAACACGATCGTGTTATGGGCAGACGATTATACTGACCGCGCGATCAATCTCGTGCTCTGGAAGGGCGAAATCCCGATCACCTGGTTCCAGGCGTTCAACCCGTTTCTGATCTTCGCATTCACGCCCTTTGTCGTGGGACTCTGGACTTGGCAGGCGAAGCGCGGCAACGAGCCCTCGACCGTCATCAAGATGGCGCTCGGCTGCTTCGGCGTGACGCTTGCCAATTTGATCATGGTCGCCGCCGCCTGGCAGGCGGCAGGCGATGAAGCAAGCTGGCTTTGGCTGCTCGCCTATTTCGTGGTCATCACGATCGGCGAGCTTTACCTGTCGCCGATTGGACTATCGTTGGTGTCGAAGGTGGCACCGGCGCGTATGGTATCGATGCTGATGGGACTGTGGCTGGCGACGAGCTTCGCCGGCAATTTGATCGCCGGCTGGTTGGGCAGTTTTTGGGCCGGCATGGATAAGATGAGCTTCTTTCTGATGATTGCCGGCATCGCGCTCATTGCCGGCGCCGTCATCCTGGCGTTTGACCGGCCGCTCAGTAAAGTGATCCGGGAACACGGATCCGCGTCATGAATTCTCGTTCTGTGCCGCGCGACTTCGGCCACGTGGAGACGTGGGTTTTCGATCTCGATAACACGCTTTATCCGCATCACCTCAACCTCTGGCAACAGGTGGACGAGCGCATTCGCGACTACATCGCACGGTACCTCAAAGTCACACAGGAGGAGGCTTTCCGTGTGCAGAAGGACTACTACAAGCGTTACGGCACTTCGATGCGAGGATTGATGACCGAGCATGGGATGGAGCCTGACGACTTCCTCGATTTTGTGCATCAGATCGATCACTCGCCGCTCACCCCGAACGCAGCGCTTGGGACGGCGATCGAACATCTGCATGGACGCAAGCTGATCCTGACCAATGGCACGCGCCGACACGCGGACGCCGTTCTGGCGCGGCTCGAGCTCGACCGTCACTTCGATGGCGTGTTCGACATTGTCGCGGCCGAGCTCGAGCCCAAGCCTTCGCCGCAAACCTATGACCGGTTTCTCAAAGTGCACGGTATCGATGCCCGGAAGGCGGCGATGTTCGAAGACCTGGCGCGCAATCTTGTGGTGCCGCATGCCCTGGGCATGACCACGGTGCTGGTGGTCCCCGAACATACCCGTGAAGTGTTTCGCGAGGGCTGGGAGCTCGAAGGTCGGGACGCGCCGCATGTCGATCATGTGACCGACAATCTCGTTGGATTTCTGGAAGGGCTTGCCCGCGGGTGCTGAAGCTGCTCGCGGCCCGAACGACGGCGCGGCGACTTGACTCCTTCCGGCCCTTTCTCGACAACCGCCCAGCAGCCTTTTAGGACTTCGCCGGAGGCACATGTCGCAGGTCGATCTTGCCAAGATCATCGACGAGGCCTTCGAGCGGCGCGAGCACATCGGTCCGGCAACCAAGGGCCCGGTACGCGAGGCGGTTGAGGCCGCGCTCGACCTACTCGATCGCGGCGCTGCGCGCGTTGCCGAGCGTGAAGGCAACGGTCGTTGGCGGGTCAACCAATGGCTCAAAAAGGCGGTGCTGCTGTCGTTCCGCCTCAATGACATGAGCGTGATTGCCGGCGGACCCGGCAAAGCGGCGTGGTGGGACAAAGTCACGTCCAAATTCGAGGGCTGGGACGAGGCGCGCTTTCGGGAAGCCGGCTTGCGCGCGGTGCCAAACTGCGTGGTGCGGCGGTCAGCTTATATCGCGCCAGGCGTGGTGCTGATGCCGAGCTTCGTCAATCTGGGCGCCTACGTGGATTCCGGCACCATGGTCGATACCTGGGCCACGATCGGCTCCTGCGCGCAAATCGGCAAGAATTGTCATATCTCCGGCGGCGCCGGCATCGGCGGCGTGCTCGAGCCACTGCAGGCGGGCCCCGTCATCGTTGAGGACAACTGCTTCGTCGGCGCGCGCTCCGAAGTGGCCGAAGGCGTGATCGTACGCGAGGGTTCGGTTCTTTCCATGGGAGTTTTCATCGGGGCCTCCACTCGCATCGTCGATCGCGACACCGGGGAGACGTTCCGCGGCGAGGTGCCGGCCTATTCGGTCGTCGTGCCGGGCTCGCTGCCGGGCAAGCCGACCAAGAAAGGTGAATTGGGCCCGAACCTCTATTGCGCGGTCATCGTCAAGCGCGTCGACGAATCGACCCGCGCAAAGACTTCAATCAACGAGTTGTTGCGGGATTGAGCCGACCGGCATCCCGTCACATAATCTCAATCAATCCGCATCAGGAGAGGGTCATGACGGCCGAACTTCCCACGGGCACAAGACAGACAATTCAACAACAGGGCGGCTTGTCGAGTGACACACGCGCGATGATGCTGTTCGAAGCCAACAAGAAGACGGCCTTGGTCGCCTACATACTGTGGTTTTTCTTGGGACTTTTCGGGGGTCACAATTTTTATCTCAAGCGCACCGGGGTTGCGGTCGCGCAACTCATCCTCACGCTCACCATCGTAGGGATGGTGGTCACAGTCATTTGGGTTCTCGTGGATGCATTCCTGATCCCAGGCTGGGTGCGAAATCAAAACAATCTCCTTGCTGCGCAGCTTGGCGCGTAGGCGCCAGCACGCCTGCGCCGACTCGACAGCGCCAAAGCCGATTGCCCTCGCTCGCAGGCGCTTCCTCCTGTTCCGTGGTCAGGTCTGCCAAGACGGAGCGCTCCGAACAATCTCATCGTGTTTGCAATGGCTAGCGTGAGTTCGGGGAATCGGGTCAATCATCGCCTTAGGAAGTGAAAGAGGGGCTTGAGCCATGTCAATGACGCAGCTGTTGTTTTCTTTCCAGGGCCGCCTGAACCGGAAACCCTACTGGATGACGGTGATCGCCACGATGGTGGCCATCATCGTTCTGCTGTTGTTTGCTTTGATCCTGATTCGAGAGCACAGGTTCGAGTTCGCTGGATTGACGCTGGTGCTGCTCGTTATTCTCTACATCCCACTGATCTGGATCGGCCTCGCCATCGGCGCCAAGCGGCTTCACGACCGCGACAAGTCCGCATGGTGGCTCCTCGTCTTTTACGCGGCGCCGGGAATCTTGAGCAGCGCCGGCAACCGGATGGAGGATGTAGGATTCATCATCCTGCATATCATCAGCTTCGCCATCAGCGTTTGGGCTTTCGTGGAGCTTGGCTGTCTGCGCGGGACGGCTGGACCCAACCGATATGGCCCCGACCCGTTGGACAGACCGGCATAGACCGGGGCCGGCGAGGTCACGTTGACGCCATCGCATGTCGCCGGGTAAAGCCGGTCAAATGAATCCGCACACGGCCGATCCCGCCGCGCTTGCCCGCGACCTTCTGCGCTGCCCCTCGGTGACGCCGGCTGAAGCCGGGACGCTCGGCCTGATCGAGGGCCTGCTGAAAGCGGCAGGCTTTACGGTCCATCGCGTCACCTTCGCCGAGCCAGGCACCGCGCCGGTCGAAAACCTCTATGCCCGCATCGGCACGGCAAGCCCGCACTTCGCCTTCGCCGGGCACGTCGACGTGGTGCCGCCGGGCGAGCAGGCGAAATGGACCCATCCACCCTTTGCCGGCGAAATCGCTGATGGCACGCTCTACGGCCGCGGCGCCGTCGACATGAAAGGGGCGATCGCCTGCGCGCTCGCCGCCGTCCTCGATCACCTCGCCGCATGCGGAGGGCGGCCGAAGGGCTCGATCTCGTTCCTGATCACCGGAGACGAGGAAGGCGTCGCGGTGAACGGAACGGTGAAGCTCGTCAAATGGGCGGCCGAGCGTGGCGAGACCTTTGACCATTGCATCCTGGGCGAGCCGAGCAATGCGGCGGTGATCGGCGATACCATCAAGGTCGGCCGGCGCGGCTCGCTCAACGGCACTCTCGTCGTGACGGGCAAGCAGGGTCACGTCGCTTATCCCGAGCGGGCCGAAAATCCCGTGCGCGGCTTGGTCACACTGATGAGCGCCTTGATGGCGACACCGCTCGACCACGGCAGCGCGCGGTTCGACGCCTCTAACCTCGAATTCACCTCGATCGACATCGGCAACCCGGTCGTTAATCTCATCCCGGGCGAGGCGTGGGCGCGCTTCAACATCCGCTTCAACGATCGTCACAGCCAGACTTCGCTCAAGATGCTGATCGAGAAGCGCGCCGGTGAGGCCGCCGGGCGCATTCGCTGGCACATTGATTGGGAGCCTTCGAACGCCGACTCGTTCGTGACCGAGCCGGGCCCGTTCGTCGATCTCGTGTCAACGGCGATCAAGGACGTGACCGGGAGGGAACCGAAGCTCTCGACCACGGGCGGCACATCCGACGCCCGCTTCATCAAGCATTACTGCCCGGTGCTCGAATTCGGTTTGGTCGGGCAAACCATGCACCAGGTCGACGAGCACACAACCGTCGCCGATCTCGCGACGCTGACCGCGATCTATCGCAAAATCCTCGACCGGTATTTCGGCTAAGCCTCACCCCGCTGGGAGCAGCAGCTCGTCACGGATAGTCGACTCTCGCCAGATAGAGCCCATCGGGCGGCGCAACAGGGGCGCACGCGGCGCGATCGCGCTTCCCCAGCGCGATCGACACATCGTCAACGCTCCATTTGCCCTCCCCCACGAGGGCGAGTGCCCCCACCATCGAGCGCACCTGGGAGTGCAAGAACGACCGCGCCGAAGTGACGACCTGGATGTCGTCCGCAGCGCGATGCACCTCGAGCTGATCGAGCGTCTTGACCGGGGATTTCGCCTGACATTCGACATTGCGGAAGGTGGTGAAATCGTGCCGGCCCACCAGCCGCTGCGCCGCCGCTTGCATTGCGGGCAGATCGAGCGGCTGGGCGATACGCCAGGCACGGCCGCGTTGCAACGCGAGATCGGCTCGGCGGTTGACGATGCGGTAAAGATAATGGCGGCGAACGGCGGAAAAACGCGCGTCGAACGAGCCGTCGACCCGTTCCGCCTTGAGGATCGCAATGGGATGCGGACGCAAATGCGCGTTCAACGCATCCCGCACGGTGTCGTCGTCCCAGTTCTTGGCGAGATCGACGTGGCCGACTTGACCCAGCGCGTGCACGCCGGCATCCGTGCGCCCCGCCCCCTGCACGCTCACCTTCTCGCCGCAAAAGGCCGCGAGCGCTTGCGCCAACATGCCTTGCACCGAAGGACCGTTATCTTGGATCTGCCAGCCGACGAACGGCCTGCCGTCATATTCGATGGTAAGTTTGTAGCGAGGCATGACGGGACCTAACCGAACCGCGTGCCGGCAGCAACAGCCATACCCCGCAGGAATTCGTGCGCCTTCATGGGCTGGCGTCCGGCGCGCTGCAATTCGAGAATGCGCAGCGCGCCTTCCCCGCAGGCCACCGTAAGCTCGTCGTCGAGCACCGTGCCGGGCACGCCGTTACGATCACTCCTGGTCGTGCGCAGCACCTTCACGCGTACGCCACCGCTGCCGATCTCGGACCAAGCGCCTGGAACCGGAGAGAGGCCGCGGATGTGATTGTGCACCTCTTGCCACGGGCGCTCCCACGCAATCCGAGTGTCGTCGTTGGCGATTTTATGCGCATAGGTGACGCCGACCTCGGGCTGCGGCGTCAGCGTGAGCGAGCCGCGTTCAAGCGCGGCAAGCGCGCGGACCACGAGATCGGCGCCGAGGCGGGCGAGCCGATCATGCAAATCTCCCGCAGTGGCGTCGAACGGGATGGGAACGCGTTCCGCCATGGCGATCGGGCCGCTATCGAGCCCCTCCTCCATTTTCATCACCATCACGCCGGTCTCGGGATCTCCCGCCATGATGGCGCGATTGATCGGCGCGGCGCCGCGCCAGCGCGGCAGCAGCGAGGCATGCAGATTGAAGGCGCCCAACGGAAAGTCTTCGAGGACTGGCTTGGGCAGAATGAGGCCATAGGCGACGACGATCGCCACATCCGCGGCGTGGGCGCGCGCGGCGCTTGCCGCCTCCGCCGTGCGCAAAGTCGCCGGCGTGAACAACGGCAGGGCGAAGCGGCGCGCCTCACGTTCGACCGGGCTCGGCACGGGATCGAGGCCGCGCCGCCCGCCCGGCTTTGGCGCGCGCGTATAGACCGCCACCAAGTCGTGGCCGCGACCGATAATCTCCACCAGCGTCGGTACGGCAAATTCTGGCGTACCCATGAACACAATGCGCAGCGGCATGTTCACATCACCCGTCGGCAATGGCGATTTCTGTATTGCCGTGATGCGGCTAGGGCTTGCACGACCGCACCTGTGCAATGCAAGGCGAGAATCGCGCGCCCGTCACAGCCATGATGAAGAAGGATAGCGCCCCGATTAAACCGCCGCCCGCTTCGCCGCCTTGGTGAACTTCTTGAGCACGCGGTCGCGTTTGAGCTTGGACAGATGGTCGATGAACAAGACGCCGTTCAAGTGATCGATCTCGTGTTGGAGGCAGGTAGCGAACAGCCCATCGGCCACGACCTCCCGCGGCTTTCCCTCGAGATCGAGATATTTCACCTTCACCTGCGCCGGACGCTCGACATCGTCGTAATATTCAGGGATCGACAGACAGCCCTCCTCATAGGTCGCCTTTTCTTCGGAGGTCCAAACGATCTCCGGATTGATGAAGACCTGCGGATGCTTCGGCTCCTCCTTCTTGGCGAGATCCATGGTGATCACCCGCTTGGGCGTGCCGACCTGGATCGCGGCGAGCCCAATGCCGGGGGCGTCGTACATGGTCTCGAACATGTCCTCGATGAGCTTGCGCAGGCTCGCATCGATTTTCTTTACCGGATCGGAGACCTGCCGCAGCCGTTTGTCGGGCAGGATGAGAATGTCGCGCAGCGCCATGATCGCGATGTAAGCGGTCGCCGGAACTCGGTCAATGCGCAGGATCAGCCGCGCAGATCGGCATGACCGGGCCTGAGCCGCGCCGCGCCCGCGGCATGGTATTGCCCTGTCGTTCATATTTTGTTCTCATGTGCCGAATCGATGTAGAGTCGCCCGATGGCCGATCATCTCCTGCCTCTCGCCATCATGATCGCGCTCGCAGGAATTGCGGTCGCGCTCGCCATCGTCGCCGTGCGGGTGCTGCGCCGGCGCGACGCGCAAGCCACCGACAAGCAGCTACTCGAACTCGCGCGGCTGCAGAGCGAGACTGCGGTCCGGATCGAGGCGATGCGCGACATGCTCGCCGGCCGCCAAGCCGAACTTCATCGCGCAGTCAACGAGCGGCTCGATTCGGTAACGCATCATCTCAACCTGTCCATGACCACGACGCGCCAGCACACGGTCGAGAGCCTGCAAAAGCTCAACGAGCGGCTCGTAGTCATCGACACCGCGCAGCGAAACATCGCTGACCTGGCGTCGCAGATGACCTCGCTGCAGAGCGTGCTCGCCAACAAGCAGCAGCGAGGCGCTTTTGGCCAAGCGCGCATGGAGCTCATCGTTCAGGACGGGCTGCCGAAGGACTGCTACGAATTCCAATTTACACTCTCCAACAGATGCCGGCCCGATTGTGCCGTGTTCCTGCCGGACGGACGCCCGCTGACGATCGACGCCAAGTTTCCCCTCGAAGCAGTCACGGCCCTGCGCGAAGCCAAAACCGAGGATGACCGCAAGCAAGCCGCCGCGCGGACACGACAGGACGTTGCAAGGCACGTCGAGGACATCGCAGCCAAATACCTGATTCCGGGAGAGACGCAGGACCTGGCGCTGATGTTCGTGCCCTCGGAGTCCGTCTTCGCCGAGTTGCACGACGGATTCGACGACATCTTGCAAAAGGCGTTCCGCTGCAAGGTCGTCATCGTCTCACCATCGCTATTGATGCTCGCCATTCAGGTCATTCAGCAAATTCAGAAAGACGCCCGCATGCGCGAGGCCGCGGACCAGATTCATGCCGAGGTGGGCTACCTCATGGACGATCTCAAACGACTGCACGAGCGGGTGCTAAAACTGCAGCAGCATTTCGGCCAGGCCAACGAAGACGTGCGGCAAATTCTCATTTCCGCGGAAAAGATCGAGAAACGAGGAGCCCGCATTCGGGAGGTCGAGTTCGACGGCGAGGACACCGCCGACTCCGTCGTCATTCCCGCCCCGCTGCCACGCCGGCTGCAAGCGGGCGAATAGAAACCGCCATGCGGTGTTGACGACCCGTCAATCCTGCTTCAGCCCCAGCTCGGTGACAAAGCGCCTGGCTTCCTCGATCTGCTGCATCGCGAATCGTTGGTAGTCCTGGCTGCTCAGATAAAAAAGCTCCTGATCGAGATTTGCCATCGCCGCGGCGTAGGAGGGCTCCTCGAGTCCTTTCTTGAACGCGTCGTGCAGCACCTTGACGATCTGCGCGTCCATGCCCCTCGGACCGGCAATGCCAAATGGCGAATTCGAAATCATATCGATGCCGATCTCCCGCAAGGTCGGCACGCTCGGCCAGTTTTTGGTGCGCGCAGCACCCCAAGTCACCAGCAACCGGAACCGGCCGGCGTTGACAAGCTGCGCCCATCCGCTCGAGTCAGCGACCGCATGGATATGGCCGCCGAGCAGGGCATTCATTGCGTCGGCATTGCCCTTGAATGGCACGTGGGTCCATTTGATGCCCTGCCGCTTGGCAATCTGCTCCATTGTGATGTGTAGACTCGTGCCGGCGCCCGGCGTGCCATAGTTGATCTTGCCGGGATTGGTCTTCGCATCGGCGAGAAACTCCTGGAACGTCTTCCATAGCGCATCATCCCTCACCACCACACCGAACGTGTAACCGCTGACGCCGATGATGTAAGTGAAATCTGTGCTTGGATCGAAGGTGGTCTTGGTCATGAACGGAAAGCGAAAGACCGTGATCGGAATCTGCGTGATCGTGTAGCCGTCGGGCTTGGCGCTCGCGGCCATCTGTCCCGGCGCGAGTGTTCCGGAGCCGCCCGGTCGGTTTTCGATGACGATCGGCTGTCCGAGATGCTTTTCGGTCGCGCTCGCAAGCGCACGCATGCCGAGGTCAGTGGTGCCGCCGGCCGGCCAAGGCACGATGAGGGTCACGGGCCGAACCGGAAAATTCTGCGCCTGCGCGGCGCCGATCCATGCGGCAAATCCGGCTGCAAGCACGGTGCCGAATACGCTGCGTTTCATGACGTTTTGCCTCCGAACAAAGGACCGATACGCCGTCATCAAATTAAGGACACGCGGTCAGGTTATGTCCGATCACTTTTTGCCGCAATCGCGCGGCGAGGCTTGTGTTCTCCGCACCGATTCGACAATAGCTGCCCTGGATGACCGCGACGCCCGACACCGCGACCGCTCGCCCGAGATTCGCCCACACGCTCGCGGTCTATCTCAAACCGCGCGTGCTGATCGTGCTCTTCCTCGGCTTCTCCGCCGGGCTGCCGCTCGCGCTCTCGAGTTCCACCCTCCTGGTCTGGATGCGCGAAGTGGGTGTCGATCTCGGCGTGATCGGGTTGTTCGCGCTGGTCGGCACCCCCTACACCATCAAGTTCCTGTGGGCGCCGGTTGTCGACGCGCTCGACGTCCCGGTTCTCTCAACGCTGTTCGGAAGGCGGCGCGGCTGGCTGTTATTTGCGCAGCTTCTGCTGATCGTTTCGATCGTGCTGCTCGCCTTCTCCGATCCGGCGCGCGCGCCGTGGTACGTGGTATTCGCGGCCGCGCTTTTCGTCGCCACCGCCTCCGCCACGCAGGATATCGTCATCGACGCCTTCCGCATCGAAAGCTTGCCCGAAAGCGAACAGGCCGCAGGCATGGCCGCCTATGTTGCGGCCTATCGGATCGGCATGCTGGCTTCAACCGCGGGCGCGCTGTTTCTGGTCAGCGGATTTGAAGAGGGCCTTGGCTTCGGGAAGGAGGCATCTTGGACCGCAGGCTATCTTGTCATGGCGGCGCTCGTCGTCATCGGCATCGCCACCGCCTTCCTCGCGAGGGAACCCGAGAACTCGGTGGTCGCCGCGGCCGAACACGCCGCGCATGCGCAAGAGAACCCGCTCGTGCGCGTGGCCGTAGCGGCATATGCGAGCTTTTCCGACTTTCTCACGCGCGACCTGGCGATCCTCGTGCTCGTCTTCGTCGTGCTCTACAAGCTCTGCGACGCATTCGCCGGCGCAATGACCGCGCCGTTCGTGATCGACCTCGGCTTTTCCCGCAACGACTACGCCGCCATCGTCAAAGGCGTCGGGCTCGCGGCAACCTTGATCGGGGGCTTTGCCGGCGGCGCGCTCGCGCGCGCCTATCCGCTAGTCACCAGCCTTTGGATCGGCGCCTTTCTGCAAATGGCATCGAACCTGGTCTTCACTTGGCAGGCAGTCGTCGGGGTGAACCTGTGGGCACTGACGCTCACCATCATCGTGGAGAACTTCACCGGCGCCATCGGCACCGTGATCTTCGTCGCCTACCTCTCGGCGCTATGTAACAATCCCCTGCATACGGCCACGCAATATGCGCTGCTCACGGCGCTCGCTGCCGTCGGACGCACCTATCTGTCCGCCGGAGCGGGTTTCATCGCCGAGAGCACGGGGTGGCCGCTGTTCTTCATCATCAGCGCGCTAACCGCCCTGCCGAGCCTGGTGCTGCTGGTTTGGCTGCAGCAGCGCGGGCATTTTGCCGGCCTCGCCAAGCCGACCCGCATCGTGACGGATGATTAAAACGCCGTGCGCTGGCGGATCGCTGCTGCCAGCGTACCCTCGTCGAGATAATCGAGTTCGCCGCCGACCGGCACGCCGTGTGCAAGGCGCGTGACCTTGACATTGGCGTCATGCAGCAAGTCGGTGATGTAGTGCGCAGTTGTTTGTCCATCGACGGTGGCGTTGAGCGCGAGGATCACTTCCTTCACCGCCGGATCGTGCGCGCGCGACACGAGCGCGTCGATCGAAAGATCTTGCGGACCGATGCCATCGAGGGGCGAGAGTGTGCCGCCCAGCACGTGATAGCGGGCTTTGATCGCGTGCGCGCGCTCCAGCGCCCACAGGTCGGCCACGTCGGCGACCGCCACGATGATCGAGGGATCGCGCCGCGCGTCGCTGCACACGGCACATGGGTTCTGGGTATCGATATTGCCGCATATGCGGCAGATCTCGATTTTCTCGAGCGCCGTCTGTAGCGCGGCGGCAAGCGGCGCCATGATCTGATCGCGTTTCTTGATGAGAAAGAGCGCCGCGCGCCGGGCCGAACGGGGACCGAGACCCGGCAGGCGGGCGAGCAGAGCGATCAGACGCTCGATCTCGGGTCCGGCGGCGGCGGTCGGCATCAGCGGCAACAGCGACCTGCGTCGCGACCTACTGCATGGGCGTCGAGGTCGGCGGCGCGCGCAGCGCCGCAATCAACTGACGCAGGCTGAACAAGGTGCGCTTGTCCTCGATACCGGGAGCCATTTCCGCCATTGCGGTCTCGAGGTACGCCGCGAAGCGATCTTTGTCGACTATTCCCTCCTGCACCAGAAAACGACAGGTCAGCACGTGACACGCCAAAAATCCCGCGATCGCGGCCGACAGGGTCTGCATGTCGATTTCTTTGTCCACGGCCGACCTCCATGCTGTTCCGCGGCGTTGTCCGCGGTCAAACGCGGCTCAAAACAGTTTCATACCCGGCGGTAGCGGCAAGCCGCCAGCGACGCTTTTCATCTTTTCCTGCATCAGTGTCTCGGCCTTACGCCGCGCGTCGGTATGGGCGGCGATGACGAGATCCTCGACGATTTGCTTTTCCGAGGGCTTCATCAGCGTGTCGTCGATCTTGACGCCTTTCATTTCGCCCTTGCCGGACAGTTTGACCGTGACGAGGCCGCCGCCCGAGGTGCCCTCGACCTCGATTTGGTCGAGCTCGGCCTGCATCGCCTCCATCTTGGATTTGAGTTCGGTAGCCTGCTTGATCAGGCCGAGAAAGTCCGCCATCGCTCACCTCTCCTGCGCCGCGTAGCGAAGCTCAAGCTTCATCCGCAGCTTCGTTCGGGCTACTCGCATGCGGGAATTGGGCGCCGAAGTCAGCGTCATTGTCCTCAGGCGCAAGTTCCTTCTCCTCGGGCTCATCCGACGGCAGGCCCTGCGGCAAGGCCGCAGCGCCCTCGCGCACGTCCACGATCTCCGCGCCGGGAAAGCGGGCGAGCACGGCCTGCACCAGCGGATCGGCGCGCACGCCGGTCTTGAGCGCGGCTTGCCGCGCATCATGCTGCGATCTCACCGTCGGCTCGCCATCCTCGGCCGACACGACGACCATCCAGCGCCGGTTGGTCCACTGCGAGAACTTCCGCGCGAGATCGTTGACCAGCGTCTTGGCGGCGGTGGGCTCCAATGCGATCTCGAGTCGACCATCTTCGCAGCGCACGAGCCGTACGTCGCGCTCGAGCGCGAGCTTGATGGCGAGGTCGCGCTTTTGCCCGGCAAGGGCGATCAAATGCGCGAAACCGGCAATCGCTAGCGCAGGCGCGCTCGGCTGGGCTTCGGCCGCCCGCGCGACCGGATCGCTTGACGGCGCAAGCGCTGCGCGCGGCGCGCCGCGCGAGGTCTCGACCCGCGGCGCCTCGAAGCGTGGCGCCTCGAAGCGCGGCGCGGCCGGCGCCGGCGAAGCGGCGGGCGCGCGCCCCCGCGAGCCGCTTCCGTTTTCGTCGAGCGAGCGGATCACCTCGTCGGGCGTGGGCAGATCGGCGGCGTGGGCGATGCGCACCAGCACCATTTCGGCGGCCGCGAGCGGGCGGCCTGCGGCGTCGACCTCGGCAATGCCCTTGAGCAGCATTTGCCAGGTGCGCGAGAGCACACGCATGGAGAGCTTCTCGGCACAGGCGCGTCCGCGTGCACGCTCGATCTCGATCAGCGAACGGTCGTCGGCTACCGCAGGCACGATCTTCACGCGGGTGACGAAATGGCTGAAATCGGCGAGATCGGTCAGCACCACCGCAGGATCGGCCCCGGTATCGTATTGTGCGCGCAGCTCCGTGAGCGCCGCGGCGATATCGCCGCGCATCAGCGCCTCGAACAGCTCGATCACCCGCACCCGGTCGGCGAGCCCCAGCATCTGCCGCACGTCTTCGGCGCGCACGGGTCCCGCCGCATGCGCGATCGCCTGATCCAACAGGGAGAGCGAGTCGCGCACCGAGCCTTCCGCGGCACGCGCGATCAGAGCAAAAGCTGCGGGCTCGACCTCAATGCCCTCCTTGCCCGCGATCGTTTCGAGGTGCTTCACCAGCAGATCGGCATCGACCCGGCGCAGATCGAAGCGCTGGCAGCGCGACAGAATGGTGATGGGGACCTTGCGAATTTCGGTCGTGGCGAAGATGAACTTGGCGTGCGGCGGGGGCTCTTCCAGCGTCTTGAGCAGCGCGTTGAATGCCTGCGTGGAAAGCATGTGAACTTCATCGAGAATGTACACCTTGTAACGCGCGCTCACCGGAGCATAGCGAATCGCCTCGTTGATTTGGCGCACGTCGTCGACGCTGTTGTGGGATGCAGCGTCCATCTCGATCACGTCGATGTGCCTACTCTCCATGATCGCTTGGCAGTGCATGCCGATGACCGGCATCTTGATGGTGGGCGCGGTGATGGAGCCGTCAGGAAGCTCGTAATTGAGCGCGCGGGCGAGAATACGCGCCGTCGTGGTCTTGCCGACGCCGCGCACGCCGGTCAGGATCCAGGCTTGCGGAATGCGCGCGGTCTCGAATGCGTTCGACACCGTGCGCACCATCGCATCCTGCCCGATCAGATCGTCGAAGGTCGCGGGACGATACTTGCGCGCGAGCACGCGGTAGGAGCCTTGCGTCGACCGATCGTCAGCTACGAGACCGGCTCGGGACTGGTTCGTGCCGTCGCTCATAATACCATCCGGTCCGACGCCCGACGCCTTAAGTCTTCGCACTTGGCATGAGGGAAAGGTGGGAGGCTGACGAGCGACCCGAACCGCGCTCGTTAGGGCTGCTTCCTTCCGGACCTGACCCGGTTGGCGAGTGGCTCGTCCACCGCCAACCTCCCGCCCCTATATCGGCGGAACACCAGG
>Ga0081455_10000277_pt1 | contig 68047 bp, 59 predicted proteins | sample TabmetS3T2R1_FD_70207 | JGI IMG/M metagenome (GOLD analysis project Ga0081455, IMG submission 70207) | Tabebuia heterophylla rhizosphere microbial communities from the University of Puerto Rico - S3T2R1 | ecosystem: Host-associated > Plants > Roots > Rhizosphere ...
CTCCCCGGGGTCGACGAAGACGCGAACTACGAGTTCTCGATTTCCCTACGCCAGCTTGCGCCACGCCCGACAAGAATGCGCAAGCGCGACCGGGATCGAGTTGAGGCTCTACGCCTCGCCGCTGGTCCCAAACCTTCGCTGAGAGCTCGCGCAGGTCGCACGAAATGGTAATGGCAGTCGATGATGAGTAACGATCGAGCCAATGGTGAGACCAACCCGTCTGATTCAATGCGCTTCGACGCGCGGCAGCCTGTTTAGGGATCTCACCGGCGGATTTCCATCAGGGCCAGCAGCAGTAACGATGCTGCACAAACAGGCCGGAGATATGAAAGCAACCGATCAAACCCTCAACGACGAAATGCCATTGCCAAGGGGGCGGCCACATATGAATCTGGGGCCGCTGATTGAGAGAGGGAGCGGCCGAGGGGAGTGCGCGTTCGAAGGTTTGTCGTCCGCCTTCCACGCGGTCATCGAATGGGAGGATATTCGACAAAGGCGAAGTATTCGCTGTCAGGAGACCAACTGTTCACGTTGAGCGTTCCCTGGCCTCCAAAAACCGCGGTTACATCATGCGCCTGCCCTCCGTCGGCCGGCGCCAGGCGGATCAGCACGTCCACATCGGCCGGATGACGGAGGGTTCCCGGTGCATAGCTGAGATAGAGCATCCAAGCTCCGTCCGGCGACAAGTGAGGAAACCAATTCACGCGCTCGTCGAAAGTAAGCTGTGTGACCTCCGAGCCGTCGGGGCGCATGCGAAAAATTTGTGCCTGTCCGGGGCGCGCTGCCGCCAACTCCGAATTAAAGTAGATCCACCTACCATCGGGCGAGTATTCGGGGCCGTCAGCGGCAACGTGCCGATCCGTTAGCGCGACTTCGCCGCCGCCAGCGGTGGGGATGAGCGCAACATAGCGCAAGCCCATTTTGTCCTCCCCGAGCGGCTCTACAGCGACATATGCCAGCTGAGTCCCGTCAGGTGAAATGCCGTGAAGAAAGTAGCGGTAACTTTCGGACGGTTCGTGGGCGTTGGAGATTCGACGCGGTTTTCCGCCGGAAATCGGAACCTGGTAGAGATGGCCCGCAGCACTGAAATAGATATCGGCGCCGTCGAACGAAAGGATGTGGTCATTATTACAGTTCGTTATGTCCCCTGTCTCGATCCATTCGAGCGGGCCGGAGCCATCGGAACGGATTCGATAAAGCAGCCCGCCTTCATTGACGATGAGCCACACGCCATCGGGCGTCCAGTTGGGCGCTTCAATTAGAAGATTTGTTTCGAGCACTGTCCGGCGATGCGCGCCGGAGCGGTGCATCGTCACCAATCGTGACAATTGCCCAGGCTGAAGATTTTTCCGGCTAGCGGCGCGGCCAATTTCGATCCAATTTCTCATCACATCGTTCCGCTATTCTAAGACCGAGGATCGTGCGATTGCCGCTCGCGTCGCGCCCGACAGTAAGAAAATCGTCGAAGGCGCGGTCTTTGCGCGAATGATATCTGAACCGCGCTTGCGGCACCAAAACTCGCCGGACTGGCGCCCGGCGTCGGGGGATCGCCGCGGAATGCGCCGAGGGTCCGCCTGATGTCGGCATCGAGCGCAATGCGGGGGATTGGCTTGATGAACGATCCTGCCCCCTCGCCGACCATTCCCTTCCTTACTGCGGCGCAGATCAGCGTTTTGTCCTCTTAAGCAGATCGGTGATTGGGAAAATGCGTTAGCACTTATGGCAATCGATTACATAATTCACTATCAACGACGGCGAGGAGTTTCAAGAGGAAGAGGAACTCAAAGCAAATTTATGCTTGTAGATTATGTAATCGTTGGCGCAGGATCGGCTGGTTGCGTCCTCTCCGACCGGCTCACAGAATCTGGACAATTCACTGTCTTGCTTCTTGAGGCGGGCGGCAACCCTCGGCGATGGATGGACATGCCGTTGGCCTGGCGCGACAGCTACAAGTCGCCCCGCGTCAATTGGGGCTATGTCAGCGATCCCGAGCCTTGGGCGGATGGGCGAAGCGTTGCCGCGCACCGAGGAAAAGTCCTGGGCGGCACGTCGTCGATAAACGGAATGCTCTATGCACGGGGATTTGCGGCGGATTACGATCGCTGGCGCAACGACGGATTACGGGGCTGGGGCTACGCCGACGTGCTCGCCTATTTCCGCAAGGCAGAAACAAGCTGGCGTGGCGGCGGACTCTTTCACGGTGCCGATGGGCCGCTGACCGTTTCGCGGCATGTGCCGGAGCCGAGCCTTCATGCCGCGCTTGCCGCAACCGCGCGAAAGCATGGCATTGACTGTCCCGATGACATCTACGCGTCGAACGACTCTCAGTTTGGCGTTCCCGATTTTACGATACGCGGCGGACGCCGCGCATCGACCGCAGCGGCCTATCTGGCGCGCGCGTTGAAACGGAAGAACCTCCAGGTTATTTCGCAAGCCCAGGTGACGCGCATTGAAATTGTCGGAGGAAGGGCGACCGCAGTCTTATACCGACGCGGCGGGCAGACCGTGCACGTTTCGGCGCGTCGCGAGGTGATAGTCGCGGCGGGCGCGTTCAACTCACCCCAGCTTCTGCTTCTCTCTGGAATAGGACCGGCCGCCGAGTTAGCTTTGCTCGGCATCGAACCCGTACGCAACTTGCCAGGAGTGGGCAAGAACCTGCAAGATCATCACGCGATCAACTTTGCATACAGGCTCGACCCCGACGTCTCTTTCGATCGTCAGCTGCGCATAGACAGAATGGTCCGTTCGGTGATCCAGTGGATGCTTTTCGGCACGGGCTCCGCTTCGCGCGTGCCGGTTGCCGGCCAGATATTTCGCTGCATCGACGCAATGAGCGGTTGGCCCGACATGCAGATGGTGATCGCGCCCGTTGCGTTAGATGCACGACTTTGGCTGCCTGGCTGGCGATCCTCCGTGGGCGATCAGCTGACCGCGAGCAATGTGCTGCTTCGTCCTCGCAGCACGGGCGAAGTATCTCTGCGCACCCCTTCGCCTTACGATGCCCCGCGCTTACGCTTCAATCTGCTTGCCGACCCACTAGATCGCGCGTGTTTCCGATCGATGGTGCGGTTTACAGAACGGTTTTTCGCGTCGGCGCCGATTTCGGACTTTTTACGCGGGCGCGTATCGCCTCCGGCGCCCTTGGTCAGCGACTCGGAAATTGACGCTTTTGTTCGTGAGCGTATCGCAACGGCCATGCACCCGGCCGGCACATGCGCAATGGGCATCGGGGACATGGCAGTACTTGACCATGAATGCCGCGTTCGTGATGTCGAAGGCGTGCGCGTCGTTGATGCCTCTGCAATGCCGCATGTCGTCAGCGGAAACACGAACGCGCCGGTGATAATGATGGCGGAAAAGGTGTCGGACTTAATCCTTGGCGCGTCGGCCGCTGCCGAATTGACGCCACATGATCCTGGGTCATCCCGCCACAGGCCCTGACGTGGACAGGCGGCGTGCCGCGAGGTCGGCGACCACCTTTTCGACGCGAGCCGGCGTCAGCGGATAAAGCAGACCAAGTCCGAACGCGACGATCAAACATGCTGCCGGAACATATCCCACAAGCGCCAATATTCCCCGTAAGGCGGAAGCGCTTTGCTGCGCATTGGCGACATAGCCGCTTGCGCTCAACATCCAGCCGGTGATGGCTCCGCCCAACGCCAAAGACAATTTCTGCGCAAAGATGGCGAAACCATAGGCAAGTCCCTCAACCCGTTTTCCGTGTCGCCATTCGGCGTAGTCGACACAGTCCGCGAGGATGGGCCAGGTCGTCGCCGCTTTCAGGCCAAAGCCAAAATAGGCGAAAAAGCCGATCCACACGAACGTCGCGATAACGCTGTTGGGCATGACCGAGGTCATCACATAGCCCAGCGCCTGCATGGCCAGACCTATGATCATCGCGTCGCGCTTCCCCACCAGGCGGCCGACAAGCGGCGTGATGAGAATACCCAGCACCGTCATCGCCGCGCCAAAGCTCAGGAACGCGCTTACCAACGCGGCATTGCCGAGAGTGTATTTGAAATAATAGATGGCGCCTGCCGATCGCAGCATCGTCGACATGTTGGTCAGCAGAAAGATGACCACAAAAATGACAATCGGACCGGAGCCGAGCGCGCGAAGCGATTCGCACAGATTCGGCGTTTCACCGATCGAAGGAACGGTGACTTCGCGCGTGAAGGCGAAGGACGTCCACAGCGTCACCACTCCGAGCACACCAAACACCGCCATAGCGGTATGAAATCCCGCCGTGCCGCCGCCCGCCCAGTTGACGATAGGTAGGGTTACGCTTGAGACGATGAAGCCTGCGGCGAAGCTGAATCCGGCCCGAATCGTGCCAAGGGCCGTTCGGTCGCGGGGGTCCGAGCTGATTGTGCTAAGCAGCGCTGAATAGGGGATTGCCACCGTGGCGAAGCAAATGCTGAATATCGCATAACTGGCGATTGCGTATGTCTGCCTGACCGACTCGTCCCCTGATGGCGTCGAGAATGTCGCGACCGCGCTGAGAGCCAGGGGCGCCGCTCCAAACAGGATGTAGGGACGGAATCTCCCCCAGCGCGTGCGAGTTCGGTCGGCAAGGATCCCAATCACCGGATTGACGACCGCGTCGATTATCCGCGCGACCACCAAAATCATCCCTGCGGCCACGGGCGAAATCCCCACGACGTCGGTGTAATAGAAGATCAGATACAGCAGGGCCGCCTGGAAGAACATGGTTCCTCCGAGATCTCCGACGCCGTAGCCCAGCTTTTGCGCGAGACTGAGTCTGGCTGGTGTTACGGCGGTCACCCAGTTTTCCTCTCGAATGTCTTTTCACGGCCGTCGCTGCCGCCATTGGAACTCGACAGTGCAAGACAATGTAATCAATTGCAACATGAGAGCCGAACCTACGGACCTTTTTTCCCATTCAGAGATGGGTACGACGCTCGATAATATAAAAAAGTTTAATGATAACAATTTCAAGAAGTCGAATCTGGTGGCCATGCAGGTCGGCGGCATAGGGCCTTGATCGCCGCTCTTCAAAATGCTAACGATTACAAAATGAAATTTTAAATACAGGTAGGGGGAGAGTCGACGTGCAAATCCATATGCCGTTCCGTGTCACGATCATGGTCTCGAGTGCGCTCGCTTCGATGGGCGCCGCGCACGCACAATCTTCCCCCAGTGCCCCGGTGGACGCTGACGATATCATCGTTACCGCGCAGCGTTCGGCGTCGGTCCTGTCGAAAACCCCCCTCGCGATGACGGTCCTGAGCTCCGAGGATATTCGAGACGCTGGCATCACCGACGCGCGAAAATTGAGCAGCGTAGTGCCGAATGTCAGAATCACGGGAAGCGGTCAGATCTCCATCCGCGGCGTTTCGAGTACCGACGCCACGGAAAAGGGAGATCCGTCCGCGGCCTTCATGTTCGATGGCATCTACCTGTCTCGTCGCGAGGACGTGCAGGGTGCGTTGTACGATGTGGGTCGCGTCGAAGTCCTGCGGGGTCCGCAAGGAACTCTCTATGGTCGGAACACCACCGCCGGCGTTATCAACGTAATCTCCAATCGTCCGACCGATGTGTTATCGGCATCGGTGGATGCGAGCATCGGCTCCTATAACACGCGAAGCGCCACGGGCACGCTGAACCTTCCGCTTGGCGAGGGCATAGGCTTGCGCGCAGCGCTCAACTATCGGCGCCAGGACGCATATTACGACATCGTCTCCGGACCGGTGAAGAACCTGAGCATGCTCGACACGGTGTCGGGGCGACTGTCTTTCGGCGGAAAGACGTTGGACGATCGATTGACGTTTGTCGTCATTGCGGACGCATCGCACGATACGGGCGACATCTATACGGCCGATAGCACTGTCACAATCGACCGTTTCTTCACCAATACAACCACCCCCGGCGTCAATCCGACATACATCCACCGGCCTGCCAATGAGCAGCTTCAGCTCTCGCTCCCGCCATCCCAGCAATATCCCTGGAGCAAGAATTTCAAGAGCTGGGGGATCATGACGGACACGACTTATGACTTCGGTCCTGTCCAGCTCTCGTATCTGGGTTCGTATCGAAAATCAAAGCAGACATGGTCAGCGGCATTTCTCTTTTTCGGCGTTCAGGATCCCTTCCTCGGTGATCAGGACTATCACGAGACGTCCCATGAGCTACGCCTGGCTTTCGGAACGGGGAAGCGGCTGCACGGCCTGGTGGGTGCGTACTATTTCAACGAAAGTCTTACACTGGAGGCGTCCCGCCTTAATCCCTTTGCAAACTTCTTCGCGTCCGGCGCGACCGCAGCGGTCTTTTTACGCAACCCGGCGGATGCAACGTCCAAGGCGGCGTTCGGCAATCTCACGTTCGATATCACCAACACATTCCGGCTGACCGGCGGTGTGCGATACACCAAAGATGAAAAAAATCGACTTGGCCAGGGTTTTGGAGAATATCCGAACGCTGCAGCAATTCCGCCAGGCACGCCAAACTGCGTCGACGTGCGCTGCCTCAGGCAGTCGGACATCCAGCACGCGAAGTTCAGTCAAACCACGTGGAAGGTTGGGGCCGAGTACGACTCACCCCTTGGCCTGATCTATGGGACAGTTTCGACCGGTTACAAAGCCGGCGGATTCAATGACGGCTGCGTACAGGGTTCGGGCGGCATCGGGTGCATCTATCCCCCGCAATTTGCCAATTTGCTGTACTATAATCCCGAGAAGCTGACGTCCTACGAAGTTGGCGCCAAGTTCCGGTTCGGCCGCACGCGGGTCAACGCCTCGGCATTTCATTACGATTATTCGGACCTCCAAGTCACCCAGATCATTGTGGATCCGCTTCCAGGGTCGCGCACCACCAATGCCGCGAAGGCCAAAGTGGACGGCATCGAGCTTTCCACAACGACGCAGTTGACTGACAATGACAGGCTGGAAGCGAACCTCAACTGGCTGCACGCCCGCTACACGGATTTCGCCCCCGATGCGACCCGTCCGACGTTCAACTTCAATGGAAAGCGGCTGGATAATGCGCCGGACTTCACAGCATCGGTCGCATATACCCATATCTTCCAGCTATCGAACGGCGGCCGTATCGAAATGGGCGGACGAGTCTCGTGGACTTCGGACTACTATCTGATCAATATCGGGAACCGATATCAGTTCAGGCAGCCGAGCTTTACAAAGACCGACGTGAACGTGACGTACAACGCACCGCACGACCGGTTTTACGTCCAGGCATTCGGCCGAAACCTTGAAAACAACATCACGATCGGCGGTGCGGGAACGACCGCCGCGAACATTCAAGAACCCCGGATTTACGGCGTGAATTTAGGTGTAAAATTCTAAGTCGGATGTTGCCTGGTGGTTCACGCGAGCCCGATTGCATTAGTCAGCGGACTGATGATCTAGGGGACTCGCGTGCCGCCGGCATTCTATTCGGCCGCGAATTCTGAGCCATGTCGAAATGGACCGTCAACGTCCCGACGCTGTCGACGGAAGCGACACAGTTGCTCGTCAGCAAGGCTGCGCAGCGCGCGAGCGAGCTGGGCGTTGCAGTCAACATCGCGGTCTTCGACGCTGGGCTTCAGCTCAGTGCATTTCTGCGCATGCAGGACGCCCATATCGGCGCCATGGCGATCGCCATGGACAAAGCATGGACGAGTGCGGGTTTTGGTGGTCGATCTACAAGGGAAATCGGGCAGGCGGTCGCGGATATGCCGGAAGTCACCCGTATCGCCATATTGGCACGGCCTCAGCACACGACGCTGACCGGGGGCGCGCCCATCCGGATCAGTGGCGTGCTGGTGGGGGCAATCGGGGTATCAGGCGGGACGCCGCACCAGGACGAGGAATGCGCAAGCGCTGGCTTTGCAGAAATTGGCGCCGATCCGGTGCGGTGAGGTCAGAATGTCGACGCTAAGGCTTTTGCGCGCGGGAGTTGAAAGGCACAAAGGTCTCGCTGCGATATGCCTTGCGCTCTTCGCTGCGCTGCTTGTTCCGAAGTCCGTATTTTCGCAGACAGAGGCGGATGCCGTGGCCCAGCGGCCGATCGCCGCTTGCGGCCAATTGGAGGTGTTCCGCTTTCATGCAACGCGGATCGACACGGCGGTAGCCGTCCCGGAAGGCACTGAGATACCCCTTCGCTCCGGCACGATCAAAGCGCCTGCCCACTGTCTGGTGAGAGGCGTCATGGAGCCGCGTATTGGAGTCGACGGCAAGCCGTATGGCATCCATTTCGAGATGCGTTTGCCGAACCAATGGAACGGTCGCTTCCTGTTCCAGGGCGGGGGGGGAACGAACGGCACCGTCGTCCCGGCCACCGGCAGCGTCAAAGGGCCTGCCGCATTAAACCAAGGATTTGCCGTGATCACCCAGGACGCCGGACATGCCGGTCGCGACGCCGCGTTCGGGATCGATCAGCAGGCGCGCATCGATCATATCTCGCGCTCCTATGATCGCGTGACCGCGCTCGGCAAACAACTCGTGGAAGCCTATTACGGCAAGGCCCCGGATCATTCCTATTTCATGGGATGTTCCGAGGGTGGCCGCGAGGCCATGCTCGTTTCTCAGCGATTGCCGCTGGAATATGATGGTGTCGTCGCCGGAGATCCGGGGTTCCTCCTTGGCGTGACTCTGGAAGACATCTGGTCGGGCAGGGCGCTGGATGCAGTGTCGCCGCGCAGGCCTGACGGCGGTATCGATCGCGACAAGGCGTTCTCCGACGGAGATCTCCGATTGATCGCCGACGAAATACTGAAGCAGTGCGACGTCAAGGACGGCCTTGTCGATGGCATCATCGAGAATTGGCCTGCCTGCAAACCGCGACTGGCGCCGATTGTCTGCAAAGGCGTTAAAACGGATCGTTGCATTTCCAAGGCGCAGAAAACCGCCATCACGCTGGTATTCAACGGCGGTGCGGACGCGAAAGGACGCGTCATGAGTCTCGGCTTTCCCTATGACACCGGCATCGCCGAGCCAGGATGGCGGCCGTGGAAGCTGTCGGGCACGGCTGGCCCTGGTGCGGCAGCCGGCGCCGTGAAACCCTGGGGAGGGCTTTTCCTCACGCCCTTCGATCCGTCGGCCCAGAGCCGGGACTTCGACCTCGATCGCGACGGATGGCGCCTTCAGGAGGTCGGCGGCCAGATGCGCGCGGACGGCGTAATGTATTCCACATTCAAGCAGCGGGGAAGCAAGCTGCTCGTTTATACCGGCGCAAGCGATCCCGTGTTTTCAGCGAACGAGTTGGTCGCATGGTACAGGCGCCTGCAGGACGCGAACGGCGGTGCCGCGGCCACGTCGGATTTTGCCCGCCTGTTTGTCGTTCCCGGCCAGAACCATTGCGGAGGCGGCAAGGCGATGGACGATTTTGACCCACTGCGGGCAGTGGTAGACTGGGCTGAAAAGGGCGTTGCGCCATCCAGCTTGCTGGCACGGGGCGCCGCATTTCCGGGGCGCACGCGGCCGATTTGTCCCTATCCGCATCAGGCCCGATACAAAGGCGCCGGGTGGCCGATAGAAGATGCTGGCAGTTTTGAATGCCGGCCGCCGGGCGCCGTGCCCTAAAGCATCGTGCGCTTAATGTGGCGCGGCAACCTCCCCATACCCGTCATTCCCGCGAAGGCGGGAATCCATATTCTCAAAGGTTCGGAGTTTATGGATTCCCGCCTTCGCGGGAATGACGGGTAGAAGATACTGCGTCTGATATAACGCACGATGCTCTAGGACTTCCTTGGTGGATGAGTTGTCGATCCGCGGATAACCAATTGGGTCCGCAACACGCGCTTGCGCGGTGGAACGGAACGATCGTTCAGGATTTGCAGTAACATAAGCATCGCTTCACGGCCCATTTCCTGACGCGGCTGCGCGATCGTCGTAAGCGGCGGATCGGTGTAACGGGCGAATGCAATGTCGTCGAAACCGACCACGGAAACGTCTCGCGGAACGTGAAGCCCGTGGGTTCGCATCGCATGCATGACGCCAATCGCCAGCTCGTCGCTGGCGCAAGCGAACGCCGTCACCGGGTGGCCGTAGGAAAGGATCATCTCCGCGGCGCGAATGCCGGCATCGATCGAAAAATCGCTGTTCTGGCAAAGCTGCGGCTCGACCGTGATGCCAGCGGCGGCCATCGCGGCCAGATATCCGTCACGACGCGCGATCGCGAGCGGGCTTTTTGCTGGGCCGCCGATAAAGGCGATATGGCGATGTCCGAGCGCCAGGAGATAGGCGACCCCCTCGCGAAACGCGGCCGCATTGTCGATCGTCACGCTCGTGATCGAAGGGTCGTCTATCAGCTCGCTGCCATAGACGACCGGCATCCTGCCTTCGACGCTGATCTCCGGCACGCGCGGAAGAAAAGTCAGCATGCCATCGACGACGCGCGTTGAGACCAGATCGCCATACCGCTTTTCATTTTCTATTTCGTACTGCGTGTCCCCGAGCAGTACCGAATATCCGTTGGTCTTGGCGACGCGCTCGACGCCGCGAATGATCTCTGAAAAGAACGGGTTCGCGATATCGGGAACGACAGCCACGACCAGCATCGTGCGGGAGGTTCTCAGGCTGCGTGCCTGCGCGTTCGGTGTGTAGTCAAGTTCCCGGACGGCGGTCATGACCCTGTCGCGCGTCCTGGCCTTTACGCGCTCGGGCGATGCAAATGTGCGTGAAACGGTGGCAACCGACACGCCAGCCTTTTTTGCAACCTCCTGGATATTGGCTTTGGTCTTCATCGCTTCATCATTATCCCACTGGAAACGGAAAACGCCTGACGGTTATGGCGCGCGGCAATCAAGGCTGTGTTGAATCCCGATGATTTCGCCCAAAGCCGGCCGCCAAATAGATGCCATCGATCGTCGCCATGTTGGCGACCGCATCTTGTCCTCCCGTTAGCGCCTCTCCTTTCTGAAGGACAGCATTGAGCATTGCGTCAAGCTGGTAGTCGAAGGTTGCGCCTCCCGCGATAGTATAGGTTCGTTCGATCCCCCCGACACATTCCGAGACCGAATGGCCAAGGTGGGGCAGGACCGGATTGAGAATGTCAATCGTACCTCCTCTTGTCTCGATGTGCAGATGGGCGTGCATCGGTCCGCCCGACATATCCGCGATCATCTCGGCGGCGATGCCGTCGCGGAACTCCAGCGATGCCCGCATTCGCATGTCGGCGCCCATTGGATTGGTTTCGGCTTCCGCCGCGACGACTTTGGGCTCGCTGCCGAAAAGCGTGCGGAGCCAGTGTACAGGATAGCAGCCCAAATCCATCATCGCGCCGCCGCCCAGCGCCGGGTCATGCCTGATGGAAGAAGGATCGAAAGGGATGTCGGCTTGGAATACGGCGCGAGCGGAAAGGATTTCGCCAAGACTTCGAACCCTCTCGAGCACATGCTTCCGCAACGGGTGATAGCGATCATGGAATGCCTCGAAAAGAACCCGGTCGTGGCGTTCGGCCTCTGCAACCATGGCGAGTGCTTCCGAGGCGTCGAAAGCAAATGGCTTTTCGCAAAGGACATGCTTGCCAGCCCGCAGCGCCGCGATGGACAATTTGGCATGCGCGGCCGGGGGCAGCGCATTGTAAACGATGTCGATCCGTGGGTCCGCAAGCAGCTCCTCATAGCTGTCATAGCTGCTCCGCAATCCGTATTTTGAAGAAAACTCTGCCGCGGCCCCCGAGCGTGATGAGGCCACCGCGGTCACGGCCACGTCGCCGCGGCGAAGCGCTGGTGCAATAACCGCGCGAAAGGCGATCCGGGCCGCTCCGAGAATTCCGATTTCGACCATCAAAAATGCTTTCGACGAAGGCGGGAAGGGGTTAGGAACTCGGCTGTTTGTAATCGATAGCATTTTTCCCGCAGGGTTTGGAAGGGTGGCAATGAAACGGCCTTTCGGATGGGGCTTCCTGGGCTCCGGGTCCATCTCGGCGACCGTGGCGCGCGAGGTAAGGAGCTTGCCGGACGCGGGACGGCTGGTCGGCGTCTGGGGGCGGGATTCCGAGAAAACGCGCAACCTCGCGGTAGCAGAGGAGTTCGAGCGCGCATACGATGATGTCGGTGCCCTTCTGGCGGACGATGAAATTGACGCCGTGTACATCGCGCTTCCGCATCATCTGCATGTGGACGCGGTCCTGCGGTCGCTCGATGCACGAAAGCATGTGCTATGCGAAAAGCCCTTGGGCATCTCGGCCGCCGAGGTGGCCCGTATTCTCGACCATCCGCAGGCGAGCTCACATGCGGTTGCCGAGGGATTCATGATCCGCCATCACCCGCAATGGCGCTGGATCATGGAGATGATCGCAAGCGGCGTGGTCGGGAGCGTTCGCGCCGTTCAGGCACATTCCTGCCTCAAGCTTCCCGTCAAGGATGATGCGCATCTGCCGGACGAGCAAGGCCTGCTTTTGGACATCGGGTGCTATTCGGTACATTTGGCTCGTGCTATCTTTCGCGCCGAGCCTGTCGACGTTTTTGCGAGAGAGGAGTCAGACACGCTCATCACCGCGCACATGCGATTCGACAGCGGTTATGCGCATCTTCTAGTTTCGTCCTCCCTCTATCCTGCCCGCCGACTACATATTCTGGGCACTTGCGGCTCGATTGAAGTCTTCAATCCAATTCATCCATCTCCTGAGGGGATATCGCTTGTCCGCCAAGTGTCCGAAGATGGTGTCGTCGAAAAGCGGTTTCCCGCAATGCGGCAATATGGCGAGCAGTTTGCGAATTTCGTAGCTGCGGTGCTTAACAACGAACCGCCGCTCGTGCCGCTTCAAGATGCATTTGGAAACGCGAAAGCCCTCGACGCCATCCGCCAGTCTGCTCGCTCGAAACAGTCGATCCAGATCGAACGCGAGTAGCGTTGCAGACGGATACAGGCACGATGCTCTCAGGCCTCGGCCGGCTAGGTGTTTGATCCCGGCATTTGATGGTGCATTATCCATGCAGGAATGGAGGGATGCGCTATGGGCCAGATGACGAAGGCGACGACAACAGCGATGCAGGTGCCGATGAGCTCGACCATGGCAACGAGACCGATTGCCTGGCCTGCCCATTTCCGTCACCACCGCTTGAAGCAGCGGCGACGATTGCCGGTTTCCTCGTCGGTCGCCGTCCGCCAGGTGTCGGCGCGTTCACCCAGCAACACCTCGGCGAAAGGACAATCCGCATACCATCGCTGATCGGCGGGAGCCGTATATTGCCGGCCCGGCTTAACCAATTCGAATATTGCCTATGGGAAACGATCACGGCTCTTTGGCGGGTCGTCGTCGCCACCTAAGAAGGGCGGATCGGCGGCCGGGGACTTGGTCGCTTCCATGCCGCACGGCCGAACTGTCGGACAACGTCCAAAAGCTCGAAAGGGAAAATGCATGGCGGATCGATTTCAGGACCGTGTTGCCGTGATCACCGGCGGCGCCAGCGGCATCGGGGAAGCCTGCGCGCGCGGCGTTGTCGCCGAAGGGGGGCGTGTTGCCATCCTCGATTCTGATTTCGACAGAGCCCGGAATGTGGCGCGGGGTCTCGGTGAAGGGCGGGCACATGCCATCGCGGTCGACGTATCGGACAGGGCGGCCGTCGCGCGCGCAATGGCACAGGCCGAGTCGGCACTCGGTCCTCTGGACATACTGGTCAATTCGGCTGGGATCGGCGCCTATTCGACAGTAGGCGACGCCGATGAGGAGACTTGGCGGCGTGTGCACGCCGTCAATATTGACGGCACGTTCTTTGCCATGCAGGCCTTCTGCAACTTGGTGCTGGGCGCGGCGCGACCCGCCTCGATCGTCAATCTAGCCTCGCTTGCGGGCCTGATGGGCATGCCAAACCGCGGGATCTATTGTTCCACCAAGCATGCCGTGGTCGGGCTGACGAAGAGCATGGCTCTGGAACTCGCCGAAAAGCAAATCCGCGTCAACGCGGTCGCGCCGGGGCTCATCCGCACGTCAATGGCGGATGCGTATTTCAAGGATCCGGAGATGGTAAAGCGCATCCATGCCCTTCATCCCCTGGGGCGTGAAGGATTCCCGGAGGAAATTGCCGCCGCAATCTTGTTTCTCGCTTCCGACCAGGCAAGTTTCATCACCGGCGTGGTGTTGCCGGTCGATGGCGGGGCGAGCGCCGGCAAGACATTGTAGGCGGCCGGCGGCCGGGAGTTCGGTTCGAGCAAAGTCCCTGCCGCCAAAGCGGCGCTTAATTTAAGGGCACGCGCAGGCCCATCCGTTCAAGCAGCGGGAGAATCTGGGTGCCGAGACGGCGGATACCGTCGATCTGGTCGGCAAAACGGACGATGATTCCGTCGACTCCGGCTTGCGACAGCGCGGCCAGCGTGTCCGCCACGGTGCTCGGCGAACCGATGATCGGCATGCCGCCGCCGCTGATGATCGCGTTGCGCAGAGAGTTGTAGCGCGGCGAGCCTTCAGGAATGGGCGTTTCCTTGGTCGCCATTTCCATCATGGCGTTGACCGTGTCCCACTCGAGCGTCTGGCCCGAGATATAATCGTAGTAAGCCTGCGCTTCCTCGTCGCTGTCCCGGATGGTGGGGAATGTCGTCACCCAGGCCTGAATCTCGCGCCCGGCATCGCCGGCTAACTGCTTGAACGCCCGGACTTCAGCAGCCCACTCCTCCGGTTCGGAGCCCGACAGGGCCAGAAAGCCGATATCGGCGTTCTGCGCCGCAAAGCGGTTGCCGGTCTCGGACATGCCCGCATTCATGATCGGAATGGTCGGCTGCTGGAGCGGCTGTGGGCGCGAGACGGCACCTTTGAGATGGAAATACTTGCCGTCGAAATCGAACTCGGAGGTGGCCGACCACAGTTTGCGGATCACGTCCAGCCACTCCCCGAGATAGACGTAGCGCTCCGCATGGGGCAGCAGCTCGATACCGAAAGCGTCAAACTCGCGCCGGTTCCAGCCACCCACGACATTGACTGTCAGCCGGCCGCCGGAAATCTCGTCGATTGTGGCTGCCTGCTTGGCGATGAACATCGGGTGGACGGTTGGCGCGTGCGTGGTCACGAAGATGCCCGCCCGCTTCGTCGCCTGAGCCATGGCTGCCGCAAAGGTGAAAGCGTCCAGGATCTCGTTGGAGGGATGATCGAACCGGCCGTCAAGAAACCCTTTCCAGCGCGCGACGGGTACGATGGCTTCGATTCCGAAGTCGTCGATCATCCGACCGGCTTCCAGGCATTTGGACCAGGTCGGGCGCCAGACCTCGGGCGCCCGGCTAGGAGTCGAGACCAGGTTTAAGCCAAACGAGCCAAGCTTAAGCTTGTTCGGACTGGCGATTATCGGATTGGTTGAGTTCTGCACCGCTCTGGCTCCTTTGGTCTCTGTTGGCGACCAACGTTCGTGTTTCCATCGATCGGATGCGGTCATGGTTATCAACCTGCACGGAGAAGGGGGGAGCTGTTGGATAATGCTAATCGCACAGTGTTGGCGCCATCCGCGCACAAGCGGCCAGAATGCGGCTTTCGAACGGTCATGCCGAACGAACTTTCAAGCCCCGACGGCGGAAGCCTCGCTTCGTTTATGCAAGTATGTCCCAGAATTCGTCAGTGAAAGGAATTGCTCCGGCCGCCCCCTGCCGCGCTAGAGTCATGTTCAACTGAGAATGCGAATAAACTTTGAGGATGGGGGGAGAGCAGCGTGTCACATTCTGCGTTTATTGACCAATTGGAAGCGCGGGGAATTCCCGCCGTGTCTCGTGTCAGGCCCTTGATCATGGCGGGCGCCGCGGTTCTCGCATTGGCGCTTCCCGCGGTGGTTCGTGCGCAGTCGGCGGAAGCAAGTGCCGCCGATTCGGCAAGTCAGCTCGGCGAGATCATCGTCACGGCGCAAAAGCGCAGCGAAAACGTGCAAAATGTTCCCGTCGCGATTTCCGCTTTTGCAGGCGAGACGCTTGAGCGTTCCGGTGTCTCGCGGGTATTAGATATCAGCCAGGTTGATCCGTCGATCACATTGGCGACCGGCGCCGGAGCCGTTGTTCCGTTTTTGCGCGGTGTCGGTAATCCTTCGGGTACTACCGTCGGGAACGAGGCGAGCGTTCCCGTATATATCGATGACGTTTATTATACGCGTCTTGACCAGATCTATCTCGAATTAAATAACGTCGAGCGCATAGAAGTGCTCAAGGGACCGCAGGGCACGTTGTTCGGGCGTAACGCCAGCGGCGGCTTGGTGCACGTCATTACGCGCGACCCCATGGACGGAGCTGCCGTCGACGCCAAGGTCGGCTATGCAAGCTACAACACGTTCAGCGGCAAGTTCTATGGCGCCGTACCGCTCGGTGACCGTGCGGCGATCGATCTGGCTGTGAGCGGTCTGGACCAGCGCGACGGCTGGGGTAGGGTGGTTGCCACCGGTGAGAAGGTTGGCAGAGTCAAGTATATCACTGCCCGGTCCAAGCTCGTGTTCAAGCCGACCGATACGACCAATATCCGGCTGATCGGCTACTACGGCAACATACGAACGTCACAATATGTGCACAACACCATCTTCCGTGGTACCACGAACGGAACTCCGCCGTTCTACGGGCCGGTAGTGGCCCTCGATCCGCCGGACGATTTTTACGACGGTGCGGGCACGAGGGAGCATTTTCTCCGGCACGAAGGCTGGGGCGGGTCGATCAAGATCGACCAGGAACTGGGGGTTGCGGATATCACCAGTATAACCGCGTACCGCAAGTCGGATGAACGATATATCGCCGACGGTGAAATGACTTACCTGAGATGGCTGGAGTACGAACTGAACTCTACCGAGAAGCAATTCAGCCAGGAAATGCAGCTCAAGTCGAAGCCGCACAGCGCTTTCGACTGGATTCTCGGCGCTTTCTATCTTTATTCAAAGGCCGGATATGACCCGACCGGGGTGACTGGCGACGCCATCGACTTGGCGGGCAGGGTGCCGGGCTCGGAACTGCAGCTATTCGGTGTCCAAACGATCAAGTCTTATTCGGGATACGGGCAGACGACCTTCCATGTCGTTCCCGAAGGGACGAACATCACGCTTGGGCTTCGCTATACTTCGGATCATGTCAGTGGCCATGGAACCCAGAATATCGAAATACCCGGCGTCGGCACCTTTCCCGCTGGCCCGTCCTATGACAAGACCTTCGTCTTCAACAAGCTGACCTACAAGGTAGCGGTCGATCATCATTTCGGCGAAGCCACGATGGCTTATGTATCGTTTAGCCGCGGCTATAAGTCTGGTGTCTTCAATACCCTGCCGCTCGCGGCAGACCCTTCCAAGCCCGAAGTCGTTGATACTTACGAAGTTGGCGTGAAGACCGATCTGCTGGACAGGCGTTTGCGGTTTAACGCTGCCCTGTTCCAGAACAACGTCAAGAATCCGCAGGTCCAGACGATCATCGTCAACGGCAATACGGCCTTTGTCGGCTTCACCAATGCGGAAAGCGCCAAGGTCAAAGGGGCGGAGTTCAGCGCGGAAGCTGCGGTGGCCGACGGCTTACGGCTCAATGTGAGCGCGGCCTATCTCGACGCAAAATATACCGGATTCAGAAGCGCTCCCTTTCTGTTCCCGCCCACGGACCTGCCGCAGAATGGCGGCCTTTGCCCGGGCCTGACTGTCAATGCTCCTCCGGTTCCCGCGAGAGAAGGCGGAAATTGTCCGATCGTTCAGCGCGATGCCACGGGCAACAGGCTGGCGCAGGTTCCCAAATGGCGTTTCAACGCCGGGCTGAATTACAAAGTCAGCACCTCGGCGGGCGACTTCGCGTTCGATGCCAACATGTCCTATGTCGGTAAGTTCTTCTGGCAGCCGGACAATATTCTCCACGAGAAGCCGTATACGCTCGTCAACGGCTCGGTTACGTACAGCCCGCCCGGCAACGAAAATCTGTCATTGCGGATCTGGGGCAAGAATTTGGCGGGCGAAAAGTACCACGCGGGCGAACTTGCGGTAGCGGGATCGGGAGGCAACCTTGCGACGGTCGGGGCGCCGCGGACTTATGGCGTGGAAGTTCGCTATAAGTTTTGAGCGCTCCCTTTCGACCAGAGGCGCGCGCCGACAGTTGGCGATTGCTCTGAACGACACATCGCAACGGCGTGAGAATTGACGGCGGCTCGGACTCCATTTGCGATCGAGCGCGTGGAGGGGCCGTCGTCGACCCGCGAGAATCTCTCTGGCCGGTGCGGCCCTGCTCGAATGAGGAGACGATGAGGGTTCAGGCATGGAGTCGGCTTTCGGGCATAATCCGGTCGGGGCGAAAGCCGCTCGGAACCTTCATCACGTCGCTCGACCCCGCGACGACCACCATCATGGGCTCGGTGGGCTTCGATTTCCTCATTCTGGACGCCGAACACGGTCCAATCGATCTGGGGGCGGCGCTCAGCCATGTCCGCGCGGCCCAGGCCGTCGACACGATCACGCTGGTCCGCGTTATCGAGAACTCGCCCAAGCTCATTCAGTCGTTCATGGACGTGGGCGCGGCAGGAATTGTCGTGCCCCATGTCGATACGGCGCAGCAGGCCGAGCGCGCCCTGGCTGCAACACGCTACGCCCCGGGGGGAAGGGGAATGTGCCCGGTATGCTATGCGGCGCACTATTCGATCGACGGCTGGCGGGATTTCGTGGCGACGTCCAACCGGGAATGCCTGATGATCCCCATGATCGAGACGGCCCAGGCTGTCCGCAACGCTGCGCAGATCGTCGCCGTGCCGGGCGTGGAAATCGTTCTGTTCGGGCCGGGAGACTTGGCGCAGGATCTGGGGCTGGATCTGTTCACGGACATGTCGAAGCTCCAGGATTCCTGGTTGCAGGTTCGCGATGCGGTGCAGACCGCCGGCAAGCTGGTCATGGTGCCGGACGGATTTAGTCTGGAGGGCGCGGACATCCTGTTTCGCGACATGGACCTGCTGATCCTGCGGCAGGCGGCAAAGACTATCGTGGCCGAACATCGCGAAGGTGATCGTGCTGCTCACAACCAGGAGAAATGAGTCTATGGAACCCTACACGCAGATTTGCTTCGTCGTGCGCGATTTTGAGAAAGGCATCGCCCAATGGACCGCGCTCGGGGCCGGGCCGTTCTATGCCGTCGATATGAGTCTCCTGCCGCCCGACCGCACCTATAGGGGTGAAATCGCGACTGACACATTCCTCGTCAGCCGGGGGTTTCTCGGGACGACGCAGATCGAGATCACCACGCCGACCAATAGCGCTCCATCAATCTATCAGGAGGTGCTGAAAGACCGCGGCGAAGGCCTGCATCACGTCCAGCCCTGCATCAAGCCGACGACTCCTGAGCAATTCGACACAAAATGCGCCGAATACGAGGCGATGGGCTTCGAACAGGCGAGCGCCATGGTCGTTCCGGGAATCGGCCGCGTCGTGTTCTACGACTCTTATAAGAAGCTTGGATATTTCATAGAATTGACCGAACGGACCGAGGAGATGCACGCAGCGAGCGTCGCCGCCTACAACGCGCATCTGACTTGGGACGGCGCCGACCCAATTCGCTGAAAGCTGTGCGAGTGGAGCGACAGTTCAAAAGAATTTGACAGTCTAGACGGTGCGCCCGAAGCGGATCAGCGAAGGGGACAACGTCGCTGCGGACGGGCATATTCACGCGCAGGCGGCTTACCCTTTCCGCATAGGTGCGGGGCGGACGCAGAACGATAAACAATGTACGGATTTCTGAACTTGTTGCTGCTGCTCGCACCTCATGGGGGGTGCTATCGCTTAAGATTAGTGATTGCCGGCCCGCAGTCTGACGGGTGTCAGGCAAAATCGGGGAGAGGAGTGGTTCGTGGCGCTTGGTTCCGACATCGAAAAGACCCTGCACGACGTCGTTGCGAAGCAGCAGATCTATGAGGCCCTAGTGCGATATTGTCGCGGTGTCGACAGGCTCGACCGCGATCTCATCCTCTCGGTCTATCATCCCGGCGCCAATGACAATCACGGCGGCTTCAACGGCCCCGTTGAAAAGTTCGTTGACTGGGTTTTCGGCAATCACAAGGATAAGATCGAGGCTTGCTCCCATTTCGTGAGCAATGTGCTGATCGAGGTCGACGGCGACCTCGCCTATTCGGAGTCATACATCCTCGCCTATCATCGCAAGAGTATGGACGGCGTGACTCACGACTTGTCCGGATGGGGCCGCTGCCTCGATCGCTTCGAGCTGCGAAACGGCGAATGGCGCATCGCCGATCGGATCGTGATGTATGACAAGGGTCGCGTGGATCCCGTGTCGTCGGAGTGGGGTGGGGCGATGACCGAGGAACTGATCCGCGGGCGACGCGACCGTTCGGATCTTTCATATCAATTCGTGGGCCGTGATTCGCGTGAGAGAACCGGCTGATCTTCGAGTATTCGGTCGTCCAGGCCTGGTTAGGCGCTGGTCGGATTTTCCTGTCGTTGAACGCCCCTTGGGTTTGCAGGCTCATGGGCAAATCACCTCGTTCTTGGAGCCTCTGGATGCTTGCCGAACTTCTCGATAATCCCAATTACGACGTCGTTGTGGTCGGCTCCGGCGCGGGGGGGATGGTGGCCTCCATTCGCGCGCACGACCTTGGCCTAAGGCCGATCGTGATCGAGAAGAGCGACCGCTATGGCGGTACCTCGGCCGTATCGGGCAGCGGCCTCTGGATCCCCAACAACATCTTCATCAAGGATCGGGATTCCGACGAAGCCGCATTCGAATATCTTAAGACGACGACCAAGGGAAAGGTCGCCGACGCGATGATCTGGCGTTATATCCGTTCGAGCCAGCGCATGCTTCAGTTCCTAATCGAGATCGGCGTCGAATATTATCTCAACCCGGCGCTAAAATACCCAGACTATCATCCAGAGGCGCCGGGTGCGCTGCCCGAGGGGCGGGCCTTGTTCGTGAAGCCGATGGACGGGTCAGAACTTGGGGAAGAGTATTTCAACCTGCGCGAATCCTATCCTGAGTTCAAACTGCTGGATCGTATCACCCTCGACCTCGACGAGGGTGGGGCGATGATCATGAAAGCGCCGGGTTGGCAACTCACCCTGCTCAAGCACCTGTTGCGCTACGGATTCGACCTGCGCTGGCGCTTCAAGACTCATCGCGACCGCAGGCTTGGCCACGGCAACGCCCTGATCGGCCGGTTGCGCCGGGCCATGGTCAGGCGCAACATCCCGCTCGCGTTGAAGACCCGGATGCTCACCCTTGACACGGCCGATGGCAAGGTCACCGGCGTGGTTGCGAACTGCAACGGGCGGGAGATCAGGATCGGAGCGTCCAAGGGGGTGATCATGGCGTCCGGCGGCTACGAACAATCGCCGGAGTTGCGGGCGAAGTACCTGCCCGAAAAATCGGAAGTTTCATGGAGCGTGACGCCACGCGGCAACAACACCGGCGATGCCCTGCTCGCCGCGCAGGCGCTTTCAGCGGACACGGAATTCCTCAACGAGGCGTGGTGGGCGCCGAGCATCGAGGTTCCGTCGCCGAAAAGTCCCAACATGACGCGTAATCACGGCATCTTCTTCGAAAGGGGACTGCCGCATAGTCTTTGCGTAAACCAGCTCGGCAACCGCTTCGTCAACGAGGCTTGTTCCTATCATCGCTTCGGCGAGGCCATGATGGTCGACCGCGAAAAAACCGGCGCCAACGTGCCGTGCTGGATCGTTTTCGATTCCCGTTTCCGCAAAAAATACCCTCTCGGCGGCGTCTTGCCGGGCGGCGCCAAGCCCGACTGGATGCTGCCGCCCAACTGGCCGGCCACGTTCTTCAACAAGGCGAACACAATTTACGAACTGGCCGCCAAGATCGGCGTGCCGGCCGACACGCTGCAAAGCACCGTCGACCGCTTCAACGGTTTCGTCGAGGAAGGCGAGGACAAGGATTTCGGTCGCGGCGGCGACTTTTATAACCTTTATCAGGGCGATCCCTATCACAAGCCGAACCCGTGCCTGGGCACTGTGGCCAAGCCGCCCTTTTACGCGGTGCGGCTTGATCTAGGCGACCTCGGCAGCAAGGGCGGACCCAAGATCGACGAAAATGCCCGCGTGCTCGACCGGTCAGGTAAGCCGATCCCCGGCCTCTACGCGGTGGGCAACTGCGCTGCGGCGGTGATGGGCGATGCCTATCCCGGGGCGGGCGTCACGCTCGGCACCACGATGACCTTCGGCTTTCTCGCGGCATCCCAGATCGGTGGGGCCAACGACGTCAATCCGATTTGATTGCGGTGCCTATAGAGCGAACCGAGAAAGGCTCCCCCTTGCGTTTCATTCCTGTCGTGCTGGTGGCGCTGACCGTGCTCGCTAGCTGCTCCGGCCGCGAGACAGGAGGTGCCGGCACTGATCCAACAGCGCTGATCGATCGGCATAGCGGGGTCGAGGATGACAGCAACGGAACTAACTGGCCAGCCTATGGCCGGACTCATGCCGAACGCCATGACAGCCCGCTGACCGAGATAAACGACAGGACCATCTCGCGCTTCGGCCTGAGTTCGACGACTGACCTCGCTGACGTGCCGGGTGCGGCGACCGTGCCGCTGGCGGTGGACGGCATAGTCTATCTGGCGATCGGACCCAGCATAGTCCATGCCGTTGATGCGGCCAGCGGCAAGCTGCTGTGGCAATATGATCCACACGTTTACAAGGTGGCCGGACGCAAGATGCGTTCGGCCTGGGGCACTCGCGGCCTCGCCTATTGGAAGGGCCGCCTCTATGTCGGAACCTATGACGGGCGGCTGATCGCCATCGATGCGAAGACCGGCCGGGAGGCATGGTCTACGCAGACGACGCAGCCTGACGATGAGAATTATATTACAGGTGCGCCCCGCACGTTTCGCGGTCTTGTGCTGATCGGCAACGGCGGCGCGGACAGCGGCAATTCTCGCGGGTACGTCACGGCCTACGACGCCGCGACCGGCGAACAGAAATGGCGCTTCCACATAGTGCCCGGCAACCCGGCCGACGGTTTCGAAAACGATGCGATGAAGATGGCGGCCAGGACATGGACCGGTCAGTGGTGGAAGTTCGGCGGCGGCGGCAACGCCTGGAATGCGATGACTTATGATGCCGAACAGAATCTCGTCTATATCGGCACCGGCAATGGCGCGCCGTGGAATCGCAAAGTCCGGAGTCCCGGCGGCGGCGACAATCTTTTCCTTGCCTCGATCGTGGCGCTTGATGCGGATACCGGCGAGTATCGCTGGCACTATCAAGTCAATCCCGGCGAGTCCTGGGACTACAATGCCGCGATGGATATCGAACTCGCCACTCTCGAGATCGATGGCAAGCCCCGCAAGGTGCTGATGACCGCGCCGAAGAATGGGTTTTTCTATGTCATCGACAGAACCGACGGCAAATTGATCTCGGCCGAAAAGTTCGCCAGGGTCACTTGGGCATCGCATGTGGACCTCAGGACCGGGCGCCCGGTCGAGAGCCCCGGGGTTCGCTATGAAAATGGTCCCGCCCAGTTCTATCCCTCAATGTTCGGCGCGCATGGCTGGATGCCCATGTCCTACAACCGCAAGGCGGGGCTGGTTTTCATCCCAAAGTCGGAAATGGCGGGCTACCTCAGTGACAGCACGGTCGATCAAAAGAACTGGAAGCCAGGGCCGAGCGTGATCGGCACCGCGACGGACGACCCCCCGGGTACGCCGGCGCCTGAAAATCTCGGCAGCAGCAGCTTGATAGCCTGGAACCCCGTCAGCAAGCGGACGGTCTGGGAGGTGAAGACGCCGGCGGTTTGGAACGGCGGCACCATGACGACCGACGGAAACTTGGTGTTCCAGGGCCAGGTGGACGGCAATTTCGTGGCCTATGCGGCCGACAGCGGCAAGAAGCTCTGGAATTACGATACAGGCCTTGCCATCGGCGGCGCCCCGATCACCTTCATGGCCAAGGGAAAGCAATATGTCGCCGTGGTCGTAGGCTACGGCATCTCTTCCAACAGCTTCATGGGCAAAGCGGCGGGGGATTTCGGCTGGAACGCGCGGCAGATCAAGCACCGGCTTTTCCTGTTCACGCTTGACGGAAACGCACCCAGGCCGTCCTCGCAGCGCACAGAAAGGCCGCCCCTGCTCGACGATCCGGACATGGAACTGGATCCGCGCCTCGTTGCCGCCGGTTCGAGGCTCTATTTCCACAATTGCACCGCCTGCCATGGCACGGGCGCGGTAGCGTCCGGCTATGCGCCGGACTTGCGGTCATCGCCCGTGCGCCTCGACAAGGACACTTTCGATGGGGTGGTGCATGGCGGCATGCTTCTTGAACGCGGAATGCCGAAATTCGAGGAACTGACGGAGCGCGACCGGCTCGCCATCCGCCAATATGTCACATCGCGGGTGCGCCAAGATTCCGAGAAATGAGGCGTGAGTGAGGGAGCGGCCCGGCTCCCCTGGAGGAAACGCTCATGACGATCAATTCGAACGTGCCCGTGGAGGGTCAATTTGCCGGGAAAGTCGCGATGGGGACGGGTGCCGCGAGCGGGATCGGCCGAGCCATAGCGCTGGCCTTCGCCCGCGAAGGCGCCAGCCTGGCGATCGGCGACATCAACGAGGCAGGGCTGACAAAAACCGCCGAGATGATCGGAAAACGGTGCTGCCAAGCCCTTCCACTCGATGTTGCCGACGAAGACGATGTCGAGAATTTCGTAAGAAGCGTCCTAATCCGCTTTGGTCGTCTCGACTGTGCCGCTAACGCAGCCGGCTTCATCACCAATGGCACGCGATCTATGGCGGATTTTTCGTTGGCCGACTTTGAGAAGGTCATGCGTGTCAACGTGACCGGGATTTTCCTCTGCATGCGCGCACAAATCAGAGCACTGCTGGAGGGGGACGGTGGTGCGATTGTCAATATCGGTTCAAGCGCTTCGTTCGTAGGCACGCCTGGCCTTGCGCCTTATGTAGCTTCGAAGCACGCCGTCCTGGGAATAACCAAGAGCGCGGCGGCGGATTATGCCGCCCGGGGCATTCGTATCAATGCGGTGTGCCCCGGCTTCGTACGCACGCCGCTGTCGATGGGCGCGATCGCCGAAATGACCCAGGAGCAAAGGCAGGCGATCATGGCGTCCGCGCCGATCGGTCGCATCTCCGAACCAGAGGAACCGGCCGAAGCAGTGCTGTTTCTGTGCTCGGATAGGGCCAGCTATGCGGTCGGGCACGGGCTGGTGATCGACGGCGGCCTCACCGTCGTCTGACTTCACTATCCACACTCAACGAAGAATTGATCGAGACTTTCGATTACCTTACGACCCATCATCGCCCGGGTTTCATGCGTGGCGCTACCGATATGGGGTAGGATGAGCGCGTTGGGGCGGCCCAGATAGGCGGGATTGATCTGCGGTTCGCCGGTAAAGACGTCGAGGCCCACGCCCGCAAGCTTGCCCGAATCCAATGCCGCGATGACAGCATCATCATCGATCAGGTCGCCGCGGGCAGTATTGATTATGAAGCTGCCGTCGCGCATCTTCGCAATGGATAACTGATTGACGGCGTGTCGGGTCTCCGACGTCAGCGGGGCGTGCAGCGAAATCACGTCCGCCGCCCCCCAGAACTCCTCTCGCGAGCCAATGAACCGGGCGCCAAGCGTTTCGAGTTTGGCGTTCGCGCGCCGGGAATGATACACCAAATCCATGCCGAACGCTCTGGCTCGCGAGGCGGTCGCCACGCCGATTCGGCCCGCGCCGAATATCCCTAAAATGCGGCCGGTGACGTCGCTGCCAAAGATCTGGGCGGGCTGCCAGCCGGTCCAGCGGCCTTCCTGTATCAGTGGGATTGCCTGGGACGCCCCGCGCACTGCCCCAAGCAGCAGGAAGATCGCGGTGTCGGCGGTCGCATCGGTGAGAACGTTGGGCGTGTTGGTCACATGAATACCGCACTCTTTCGCCGCAGCAAGATCGACATGGTCGAGGCCGGCAGAATAGCTGGCGATCAGGCCGACATGCCCAGGGAGCGCCCGTATTAACGCGCCGTCGACCGGGTCACCGGGAATTACGACAATGGCGCGCGCACCGCCAATCGCGGCCAGTAGGGTGTCGCATCCATCGCGCTGCAGGTCGACTTGCGTTACGCGATAGCTGACAGTCAGCGCCCGTGCGACGTCTTGCGGCAAGATGCCGGTCACTATGATGGGCTGCCCCGTCATACGCCGCTTGCATCTGGTCGGTATATGGAGTCGCCGCCGCGCGCTAGGAACAGGCCGGGTGGAAGTATGTTCATGACCACCTGATCGGATGAAAGGTGCGCCCAATCAACGTGCTGACCGTATCCAGATCGAACATTTTGTCATGTGCTGCGCAGATTTGCCAAGTATTCCCTCTCAAAGCTTAAGCAAGAAAATGTGCAACGGGCCATTCGACTCCCTACCCTCCGGCCCAGTCAATTCGCGTGGCCAGTCTGGACGAAAGGTGTGACATGAACGAAGCAAGCCCAATCGCGGCGTGGCCCGCATTTCTGGACGGCAAACCCAAGCGGCTGCTGATCGACGGTCAATGGGTCGAGGCGCGCTCGGGCAAGACCTTCGTCACCAAGAATCCCTCCACGGGAAAGCCGCTGGATCCGTGTGCCGAAGCGGGCATCGAGGATGTCGATCTCGCGGTCGCGGCTGCCCGGCGCGCATTCAACGGCCCCTGGAGCAAGTTCAAGCCCGCCCAACGGCAGAAGGTGATTTTGCGCCTCGCCGAGTTGATCGAAGAGCGCTTCGCTGAGTTCAGCCTGCTGGATTCGATCGACATGGGTCAGCCGGTTGCGATGCGGCCCTTCATGGAACCGTTGATCCTGGAAACCTATCGCTTCGCGGCGGCCCAGGCACTGACCCTGTGCGGCGAAACGATTCCCAATTCGATCCCGGGCAATTTCCTGTCCTATACGCTGCGCGAACCGGTGGGTGTGGTCGCCGGGATCATTCCCTGGAACGGGCCGCTATTCGGGGCAACCTGGAAGCTGGCTCCCGTCCTCGCAACCGGCTGCACCTTGGTGCTGAAGCCCGCCGAACAAGCTTCATTCGCCTCTCTCCTGCTGGGTCAGCTCTGCCTTGAAGCGGGCGTGCCGCCGGGGGTCGTCAATGTCGTGACGGGCTTCGGCGAGGTCGCCGGCGCGGCGCTGGCAGCGCATATGGACGTAGACAAGGTTTCCTTTACCGGATCGACCGAGACGGGCCGCAAAATAATCGAAGCCTCTGCCGGCAACATCAAGCGGCTGACGCTCGAACTGGGCGGGAAATCGCCTGATATCGTGTTCGACGATGCCGACCTCGATGCGGCGGTGCCCGGGGCGGCGATGGCCGCCTACGGCAATTCCGGTCAGATCTGCAGCGCTGGCACGCGCCTGTTCGTCCAACGCTCCATCTATGAAGAGTTCACCGCGCGCGTGGCCGAGTTCTCCAGGAGTCTGGTGCTCGGCAACAGTCTGGATCCCTCCACCATGCTCGGCCCGCTCGTGTCGGAAGAGCAGCTCAGCCGCGTGGTCGGGTATCTCAATGCCGGAGCCGAGCAGGGCGCGAAGGCGCTTTCAGGCGGCGCACGTGTCACCGAGGGCGAACTGGCGGGCGGCTATTTCGTGCCACCCACGATCTTTGCCGACGTGACCGAAGATATGCGGATCGCGCGCGAGGAGATCTTCGGCCCGGTCATATCGGCGATCCCTTTCGACAACCTCGAGGATGTCGCCGATCGCGCCAACGCCACGGTGTTCGGCCTGGGCAGCGGCATCTGGACAACCGACGTGCGCAAAGCCCACAAGCTCGCTTCCAAGATCCGGGCCGGTTCGGTGTGGATCAATTGCTATCAGGCGATGGACCCAGCCGTTCCGTTCGGAGGCTGGAAGATGAGCGGTTATGGTTCGGAAGGCGGCAGGGCGCAATTCGATGCCTATCTCAATACCAAGGCCGTCTGGATCAATACTGACTAGCCAACGGGCTAAGAAATATGGGCGCCATGCCAGATCTGGAGGCGGTGCGGTATCAAAGCTGTCCGCTGCGAAAGGAGTAGAGATGCCGGCCTACCTTATGGGGATGATGGAGATCACCGATCCCGAAACTTTTGCACTGTACGGCGCGGCCGCCGCTAAGGCCCTGGCGCCCTTCGAAGGACGGTTCAAGCGCTTGGCGTCGACCCGCGAAAATCCCCCGACGGTCTACGAAGGCGATGCGCCGGCAAGCTACATGTTCATTTTCGAGTTCGAATCGCGCGACGTGTTCGAAGAGTTCTACAACTCTCCTGCTTATCAGGAAGCGCTGGCCATCCGACTTCGAGCCAGCAAGCCCACGGCGATCATGGTGATGGAACGGCCATAGACGCAATGCCGATTTACCGCCACCTGCTTCATGGAGTCTTGCCGGCGAAATTGGCTGGGGAATCAGCCGGCGCATCAATGTCGAGCCCCGCCGCCTCGTAGCCCCGGCGGAAATCGGCCATGTGCCGGGACATCCACAGACGCACCCCGTCAAGGTCGCGCCTCTTTAGCGCGTCGACGATCTCGCGATGTGCAGCCAGTAGCCTCCTGGGGCTCATTTCGCGCGTGACCGGGTGGTACAGCAGCTTGGAAAGCGCTGGATAGAACAGGAGCGAAATCGGCTCGCGGGCAAGCTGGAGCGCGCAATTTCCGGTGCTGTCCGCAATGCAGGAATGAAAGGCCACATCGAGTTCGATGATGGGCCGGTTCTTGCTGATCGCCTCTCTTGTCTGTTCGATATTTTCCTCGAGCTCCTCGATCACCGAAGCGCTGACCTTATCGATCAGCAATTCGGCGGCGCACACTTCAAGGTGCATTGCGACTTCCCAAAGCTCACGGAAGCTTACTTTCTGCATTAGCAGGGCGCGCGAGGCACGCGGCGCGAGTTGCTTGTATTTGGGCAGTGTAACATATAGCCGCCTGCCCAATCCGCGCTGGACCAGCCCGGTTTGTTCGAGCACGCGCATTGCCTCGCGTACCGTGTGACGCGTCACGCCAAAGCGCTTGACCAATTCCGCTTCCGTCGGAAGCGGCTGGCCCGGCTGGAGCTGCCCGTTCAGTATTTCGTCCTGCAAGGCGCTGTGAATTGCTTCATACGCGCGAGGAATAGTGCGTCGCTTCGGCATTGTGTTATTTATGATATCCGATGTCATATATCTCTTCATTTCATTAATTCCGAATTCCTATGCGGTACTATTGCGCGCATGCAAGTGCTCGAACTGGCATGTCGCGCTTCGATTTTATTCTGATCTCCTTTGTGCGACGCAGCAACTTCTCGAATAGGTACTTGCGCGTAAGAGAGTTTCTCAAGAAATCCGGTCCTGCAAGCCCGTTCTCTGGCCGCACCTCAAATGTCCTGAAAGCGAATGAAATGCTCGTCCATCATAAGCCGCTCGAATGGGAGCGGCTGCCTGGGGGATATAGAGATCAACGTGTTGCGAAATGAGGCCGATATGCGGTTCCGAAGAGGTTCCGGCCGGTGTCCATGACTTGTAGCGCGATTGGAGTGCTTTCAGCGCTTCGCCGCCAAATCTGAGGCTGTTCATTTGTCTGAACGGAGCCATTTGTGATCGAACCTCTCGGGCGGCCCCTCGCCAGCAAGCTGTCTAACGAACTGTATCAGGCGTTGAGGGATGCGCGCACCGTTGAGCCGCTGACCGAGCGCTACCCCGATCTCGGTATAGACGATGCCTACATGATCTCGCTGGGCGTCATTGCCCGGCGACGCGAGGCGGGGGAGAGGGTGATCGGCAAGAAGATCGGCGTTACCTCAAGGGCCGTGCAGGAAATGTTGGGCGTCCATCAGCCGGACTTCGGTTTCCTGACGGATCGCATGCTCGTTGGCGGCGAAATCGACATCGTCGCCAACGGCCTGATCCAGCCGCGCGCGGAAGCGGAGATCGGCTTTATTTTGAAGGATAATCTGGAGGGGCCCGGCGTTACCGCCGCACGGGTTATCGAGGCGACGGAGGCGATCGCTCCGTGCTTTGAGATCGTGGACAGCCGTATCCGGGACTGGAAGATTGGCATTGTCGATACGGTGGCCGACAATGCTTCGTGCGGCGTCTTCATACTGGGAGACGCCCGCGCCGATCCTCGCGGGCTCGACCTGCCTGGGCTCAAGGTGACGGTGAAAAAAAACGGGCGGCCGCTCAGCGAAGGTTTCGGCCATGCGGTGCAGGGGTCTCCCGCCGAGGCGGTGGCCTGGCTGGCGAACACGCTGGGTGCCTATGGCGTCACGCTCGATGCGGGGGACGTGATCCTGTCGGGCAGCGTCGTGCCGCTCGAACCGGCGAGTCCCGGCGATGTCTTCGAGATGGAACTGCACGGCGTCGGCGCCTGCGTCGCGCGCTTCGTGTGAGGAGGAAGAATGGTTGAAAGGGTGAAGGCGGCGATCATCGGCTCGGGCAACATCGGCACCGATCTGATGATCAAGATGCTCAAATATCCTCAGAACATGGACCTGGTGGCTGTCGCCGGCATCGATCCCGAATCCGAAGGGCTGGCGATGGCGCGCGAGTGCGGCGTGGCGACCACCCATGAAGGGCTCGCCGGTTTGCGCGCGATGCCCGAATATTCCGACATCGGCATCGTCTTCGATGCGACCAGCGCTTATGCGCACAAGGCGCATGACGAGGCATTGCGTACCGACGGCAAGCAAGTCGTGGACCTGACGCCCGCCGCCATCGGCCCCTTCACGGTTCCTCCCGTCAACATGGAGGAAAATCTCGATGCCGGGAACGTCAACATGGTCACCTGCGGCGGGCAGGCTACGATCCCGATGGTCGCGGCGGTCAGTCAGGTCGCTAGAGTTCGTTATGCGGAGATCGTGGCGTCGGTGTCGTCGCGCTCCGCCGGTCCCGGCACGCGCGCGAATATCGACGAGTTCACCCGCACGACGGCCAATGCCATCGAGAAGGTCGGCGGGGCGGAGCAGGGCAAGGCGATCATCATCCTGAACCCCGCTGAGCCGCCAATGATCATGCGTGACACCGTGTTCACCTTGTCCGAGGGCGCGGACGAGGAAACCATCCGTGCCTCGGTCGAGGCGATGGTGAAGAAAGTGCAGGCCTATGTGCCCGGCTACCGCCTGAAGCAGGAGCTGCAGTTCGAGCGCTATGGCGACAACAACAAACTCAGGATCCCGGGGCGAGGCGAGTTCTCGGGGATCAAGTCGATGATCATGCTCGAAGTGGAAGGCGCGGGCGACTATCTGCCCAGCTATTCCGGCAATCTCGACATCATGACGGCGGCGGCGAAGGCCACCGGCGAACTGCTCGCAAGGCGCGTTATCGAAGCCAAGGAGGTAGCATGACCGCCAAGTTCAATGTCGAGGCCGGCGACAAGCTCTACATCCAGGACGTCACGCTGCGCGACGGCATGCACGCGATCCGCCACATGTACGGCATCGACCACGTGGAGACGATCGCCAAGGCTCTGGACGATGCGGGTGTGGACGCCATTGAAGTGGCGCACGGCGATGGCCTGAACGGCGCGAGCTTCAATTACGGCTTCGGCGCGCATACCGATTGGGAATGGCTCGAGGCGGTGGCCGACGTGCTGAGCAACGCGGTCCTGACCACGCTGATCCTGCCCGGTGTCGGTACCGTCGAGGAACTGCGGCGCGCCTATGAGATCGGCGTGCGCTCCGTGCGGGTCGCGACGCATTGCACCGAGGCGGACGTCTCGAAACAGCATATCGGCATCGCCCGCGATCTCGGCATGGACGTATCGGGCTTCCTGATGATGAGCCACATGATCGAGCCTGAAGCGCTCGCACGGCAGGCCTTGCTGATGGAGGGCTACGGGGCGCAGTGCATCTATGTCACGGACTCCGGCGGCGCGCTCGACATGGATGGGGTTCGCGCGCGGTTCGAGGCCTATGACCGGGTTCTCAAACCGGAGACGCAGCGAGGCATGCACGCGCATCACAACCTGTCGCTCGGAGTCGCCAATTCGATCGTCGCGGCGCAATGTGGCGCGGTTCGCATCGATGCGAGCCTTGCGGGCATGGGCGCGGGGGCTGGCAATGCGCCGCTCGAGGTCTTCATCGCCGCCGCCGATCGCAAGAGCTGGAACCATGGTTGCGACGTGATGATGCTGATGGACGCCGCCGAGGATCTTGTCCGACCGCTTCAGGACCGGCCGGTTCGGGTCGACCGCGAGACGCTCTCGCTCGGCTATGCCGGAGTGTATTCCAGTTTCCTTCGTCATGCGGAAAAGGCGGCCGAGACCTATGACCTCGACACCCGTGCGATCCTGGTCGAGTTGGGTCGCCGAAAAATGGTCGGTGGTCAGGAAGACATGATCGTCGACGTCGCGCTCGACATGGTGAAAACGAAACACTGATCGGGCGAGCGTCACGGTCTGGTAGCCCCGCTATTCACGCTAGAAATCACAACATTTTAGAAAGCACCTATCATGTCGGTATCCCAGCCTCAGCCTATTCCCCGGATTTCGCCCCAGACCATATCGCTTGAGGATCTTTCGAACGCCCGGAGGCAGTCCTGGATCGCGCGTAGCGATCGTGGCCTGGAGGTGTTGCGATTCCGGGAAGCCGTCGTCGCCATGGACCATCCCGATCTTGAAAAAGGTGCGGCGTTTCAGCGCCGGCTTGACGATGTCGGCATTGTCGAGGGCCAGATACGCGAGGACTGGAACCAAGTAATCGTCGCCACCGAAGGCGAGCAACGTCGACACCTCCGGACTCCCCTGATAGCTCTGTTTCGCAGCCCGCAAATCAACAAGCTGAAGCAAGCCATCCGCGAGATCGTCGAAAGCGTGTTCGACGAGATAGAAGACCCGACGGCTGTCGACTTCATGCGCGATGTCGCCTGGAAGATACCGTCGCGGGTTTATTGCTATCTCGTGGCGGCCCCGCAGGAAAATGCGGCCTATGTCGCGAAACTGTCCGACAATACGGTCACGCCGATCCTGACCTGCGACAAGTCGCGTCTGCAAGAGTCGATCGATACGTTCAATGCCTCCAAAATATTCGTCAAACAACATCTGGATGGACGGCGCCGTAAAGGTGCGCTGGGGAAGGATTTCACTTCTCTCATGATCCAGCAACAGCTCGATGGCATGTTGACCGAGGATGAGCTCATCTTCGAAGGGATTGCGATCCTGCACGCGAGCGTGGATAATACGGTCCATCAAATCGGCCTCACCTTCGGCACGCTCCTGGAAGATCCCTCATTATGGAGGGCCGTACGTGAGGACGAGCGGCTTATTCCGCCCGCGGTCGACGAGACCATGCGGCTGCGGCCGCGCATGAGCACAATATTCCGCCACGCGCGACGTGAAACGGAGTTGGAGGGAATTCCGGTGCCGGCCGACAGTTGGGTCTTTGTGTCGATGCGTTCGGCCAACCGGGATGAGACCATGTTCGAGGACGCCGACACCTTCAGGTTCGATCGACGAATCGGCCGCGTGCTTCAGTTTGGCGCTGGCCCTTACAACTGCCTCGGCCAGACGCTTGCACGGCTCGAACTTCATGAACTCTTGCGCGTGGCGACGGAGCGTTTTCCGTCGATGGCGCTCAACGGCGAGTGGTCATGTCACGATACGGGCATGATCACCGAGGTCACGTCGCTACCCGTCAGGTTGTGATGAGCCCGGCGGTGCTCATCGAGCAATCTTCAATAATCCCGGCTGAACGTGCGTGAGGGATGACCCGAATCATCAATAACTGAACCTCCTGCTTCTGCCAGGATCGGCCCTTATGGCGGATGCAAATACAGGAAGGGTGAACATGAAGTGCGCCAGGCTGCATGAATATGGCGGTCCCGAAAATCTGAGGGTCGAGGAGATCGACCCGCCTCGACCGGGCTACGGGGAAGTTTTGATCGCGGTGGCCGGCGCTTCGGTCAATCCGGTCGATATCAAGCTCCGCGGCGGCAAGCTCAAGGAACTATTACCGCTCGACCTGCCGTGCGTGCTGGGCGCTGACTTCGCGGGCACGATCGTTGCGGTGGGGCCTGGCGTCGAGAGCGACCGTGTTGGTGAACGCGTGATGGGCATGGTCGATGTCCAGCGTGGCGGGGCCTATGCGGAACGGATGACGGCACCTGCGGAGAGAGCGATGCCAGTACCAGTGGGACTGGATCTCGTCGATGCGGCCGCGCTGCCGATGGGCATGATGACGGGCTATGATCTCATCGAACTGGGGCTCAACGTCCAGTCCGGGGAGCGAGTTGCCGTGACGGGGGCTGCCGGCAGTGTGGGGCGGGCCGCTGTCTTTGCCGCGGCCGCGCGGGGCGCTCAGGTCGTCGCGTTGGTCCGGTCCGAACCGGATACGCCTATCTCCGGCGCGGCCTCGGTGATCGAAGTTGGCGACGTCGCCACCGCGGGGCCATTTGACTGCGTGGCCGATACGGTCGGCGGTGACATAGTCGATCAGCTTTGCTCAAAGCTGCGCCCGGGCGGCCGTATGTCGACCGTGGTCGGAGCGCTTGCGCCCCGAGCGTCGCGAAATGGCGCGTTTACGGTGTCGGCGGTTATCGTCGAACCCAGGCCAGAGCCGCTCGCGCATTTCGCAGGGGCGCTCGTATCTGGCCAGGCCGAACTGCCCGCAGTTCGGCGTTTCCCGCTCGATGATGCGGCCCAGGCGCATAGACTGCTGGAAGCGGGGCGCGCCGGCCGCAAGTTCGTGCTGGTGCCTTGCGTGGAGGACTAGCCAGCAGAACACGCAGCCATGCTTCGATCAGCCGGGCCACAAGTCGGATCATTCGACACCCGGCCGCCGACGGGCCACCTGGTCGACCCGTCATCAGCCGGAGCGAGGTCTCAACGATCGGTTTGCCAATGTTGTTGCCAGTCGGGCCGCGTGACGTCCAGCCCGGCGACCGAAGAAGCTTGCCTGGCCCAGATTTGTCCCACTGGCGTAGCCGAGACCGCTTTGCGATATCGCCGACGCGCAACTGCCGGCCGCATAGAGCCCCTCGACGGTGCCACCCTTACGCCGCAGGACTTCGCCATCGGGTGAGATGCAAAGACCGCCGAATGTAAGGCCGGACATGTAGGTTGCCTCGCCGAAGCTGAGGTCGAACGCGCCATAGGGCGGGGTGATGAGCGGCGCGATCCAGTCGGGATGCTTTCCGAATTCCGGATCCCGCCCTTCAACGGCATGGCGGTTATAATTTTCCATGGTATCGACGAGTGAGCCGACGGGCAGGTGGAAGTCGGTCTCCATTTCGGCCAAATGCTGCCACGCATCGATTAACGGGTGAAACTCGTATTCGGGATAGCCGAAGATGGCGGCGTCGAGGATCAGGTACGCCTTTCGTCCGGGCTGTTTCAGGATCATCGAGCCCACTCGGCCATGATAGCTGTCCTCCGCGACGAAGCGCCGGCCCTCGCTGTTGACGACGATCCCCTTCAGGAGTTGCGAGGGCGGATAGAAGGGAGAGGTGATCAGCGCGCCATCCATGTGGACGGTGTAACCACCCGCCGCTTCGCCGAGCATGATCCCCGAACCATCGTCATAGGGCGTGCCGTGGCGGTCGACCCCGGCAAGGTCGGGCACATGGCGGGCGACCATTTCATCGTTCATGTTGAAGCCGCCGGTCGTCAGCACTACACTCCCGGCGGCAACGTCCGACGTCACGCCGAAGCTGCGGGTTCTGACGCCAACAATGCGGCCCGCTCTATCGACCAACAGCGCCATGACCGTCGTGTCGCACTGCACTCTGACACCGGCGTCTTCCGCATTCCCCGCGAGCAGGCGCATGGCCAATGCACCTCCCTCCTGTCCGTCAACGGCGACCTTGTGGCCGCGCGGCGCCGGTACAGCCTGTTCGCGGAACGGCCAGACTTTCTCATTACCCGTCCATATCAGGCAATCCTTGCCCGGCTGGATAACGTGCTTGTCCTTGTAATAGCTTCGCTCGAAGGGAATGCCTTGAGCCTCCAGCCAGTGGAAATGCTCGACGCTGCCCTCGCAGTAGGTTCGGATGATGGCTTCATTGGGTTCGATGGAGGTCGCGGCCAGGAACTTGAACATTTCCTCGGGCGAATCCTCGAAGCCTGTCGCGTGTTGGACCGGCGTGCCGCCGCCAAGGTAGAAATGGCCCGCGGCAAGCGCGCTGCTGCCGCCAGTGCCGCTCGCCGCTTCGATCAACAGCACGTCGGCGCCGCCCGCCCGGGCCTCGATCGCGGCACAAACGCCGGCAATGCCTCCGCCGACGACGATCACATCGGCGCGGCCGTCCCATTGATGACCGGGCGCTACGGGCCGGGTTAGGGCCTCGCTCATTTCTCTACTTCTTCGCCGCTGATATGGCCCGTCGCGCGGAAGATCGCTTGTCGCCGAGGGAACGCGGCATCGCACTTGTATGTGTCCCGGTCTCGCTGGAGGGGCACACGGTCATATCCTCTCCCCTTCGACCGCTTCAAGATGAGCCTAGCTGTCCTTACTTGACGCCTGTTGCTCAGCGGCTGACGATTTCGGATCATTTGAGGCGGATTCCGTGCCGTTCGAGTGCTCGCAAGCGGCGGGGACCAACGCGCTGATAGCGCACGTAATAACCGATCTAAACAACAGGCGGAATTGGTCTGCCGAATGGCTTGGTCCTAATATTTGGAACGATCGACCGCCGGGTCTCCGCGCCCTGAGAATTAAGACCGAGATGCACAGTCACGAGTATTTCGACATCCCGATCGGGGATGTCATCCATGAGACCGGCAGCGCCATATCCATCGTCTTCGATGTACCCCAGAAGCTGGCCGAAACCTTCCGCTATCGTCCCGGCCAGTTCCTGACGATGCGTGTGCTGGTCGACGGGAAATACCGTCATCGCTGCTATTCGCTGGCCAGCGCGCCGGGCGTCGACGCGCGGCACAAGGTGACGGTCAAGCGGGTCGATCAGGGCCTTGTCTCCAATGAGCTATGCTCGAACGCCAAGGTGGGACAGGTGCTTCAGGTGCAACCGCCGGCGGGCCTATTCGTACCGGCCGACCTCAACGCCAAATTCCTGTTGCTGGCCGGCGGCAGCGGCATCACGCCGATCCTTTCGATCGCCAAATCAGCCCTTGCCGACGGGCATGGCCACATCGCGCTGTTCTATGCGAACAGGGACGAGGCTTCGGTCATTTTCCGCGACGAGCTCAATGAGCTTTGCGGCCGCTATCCTAGCCGGTTGACCATGATCCATTGGCTCGAAACCGTACAAGGCCTGCCAACCAGCCAGCACCTGGCCGGTCTACTCAAGCCCTTCGTCTCGCGCGATACCTATATCTGCGGGCCAGCACCCTTCATGGATGCGGCCGTTGACGCGTTGACCGCCATCGGCGTGTCGCGGCAGCGGATCCATCTGGAACGCTTCATCTCGCTTCCCGACGAGGATGCTGAAGGCGAACCGTCCGCCAGGCAGCCGGCCGCGTCGGCACAGGGCGGGAAGGCGGTCACCAGGCTGACCGTTCTCATCGACGGGAAGCAGCACGAGATACACTGGTCGCCGAACCAGAAAATGCTCGATGCAATGATCGCCGCCGGCATCGATGCCCCCTATTCATGCCGGGTCGGCGGGTGCAGCGCGTGCATGTGTCGCGTCACGGAAGGAGAAGTGACCATGGCCAAGAACCTGGTGCTCGACGAACAAGATCTTGCCGAGGGCTGGGTGCTGGCCTGCCAGGGGCAGCCCAACTCCGCCCAAGTGCGCTGTCAAATCCCATGATCGGCATATTCGATAACAATTCTGCTGATTCCTTCAGTGTCGCACGTTGTTGTTGCGACTCTGCAATTTAATTCTTTTCCGACCGGTCACGCTGGATGGCCTCGTGCGCCGGCGGTGCGGGCCAGGGGCTGCTAGAGCCGCCGGCGAAGCCGGGCTCAATAAATTTGCGCCGCGACCTAGCGTTCGAAAGGGGTGGGACATTGTTTTCGTGGATAGCCATCAGAACCGAACGGCGTGACCGTCTCTCGTTGCGCGAGATCGTCAATTCACCGGTTAATGCGCTGTCTGTCGGCACCGGTATCGTTTCCGCGCTATTTAAGGCGATCACAGTTGGGGTTTGCGATCCGTCGGTGTCGGTGATCGCCGTTCGCGGTGAAACCTTCCTCGGACTCAACGGGTAACGCAATGGCCCTGCTGCGCTCTCTATTCGATCTATCCGGTCGGGTGGCCCTGGTCACCGGCGGATCGCGGGGATTGGGCTTTCAGGTCGCCGAGGCATTGGGCGAATTTGGAGCCCGGGTCGTTATCGCCGCGCGCAAGCAGCATGAGATAGATGATGCCGTCGCGCAATTGCGGGCTGCGGGTTACGCCGCGGAGGGTATTGCAGCGGACCTTGGCCAGGGCGGACACGCGGAGTTGGTGGATGAGATCGTCGGTCGGCACGGCCGCCTCGACATCCTCGTCAATAATGCTGGTGCGACCTGGGGTGGGCCTGCGGAAGACTATCCCATCGATGGCTGGAACAGGGTTGTCGATCTCAATCTCACTGGCCTGTTCCTGCTGACCCAGGCCGCCGCGAAGCGCTGTTTCCTGCCGCAGGGACGCGGTGCTGTAGTGAACATGGCTTCGATCGAGGGGTTGCAGGCTCATCACCCCAGCATGACCGGCACGGCTGCCTATAACGCCTCGAAAGGTGCGGTGATCAGCCTGACCCGTGCGCTTGCTTCGGAATGGGGACCGAAAAATATCCGCGTCAACGCGCTCGCGCCGGGATATTTCCCATCGAAGATGACGGGCGCCACGCTCAGTGCCTCCGGCGCGCAACTGATCAACAATACACCGCTTGGCAAGCTTGGCGGGTCCGATGACCTGAAGGGCGCCGCGCTGCTGCTGGCTTCCGATGCCGGCGGGCATATCACGGGGCAGGTGATTGTCGTCGATGGCGGAATGACGGTGATCTGATTCATGGACGCTTGGCTCAAACGGCAAAACTTGGGCCTGCCGCTACTTCTTCGAATGCGACCGCCGAAAATTTCAGCTTCGTTCGATCAGGCCGGCGCCATATCGGGCGTGGTTGCCAAAGCATAAATTGACGAATTCTGACGGGAGACTCCAGTGGCAATCGATCTCAGCGGACGCGTGGCTATAGTTACCGGAGCGGGAGGCGGGCTCGGTCGCGCCCATGCTTTTGCCTTGGCCCGGTATGGTGCCACCGTCATGGTGAATGATCTCGGCGGCGCTCGAGATGGTCGTGGGGCCAGTTCGGCGGCAGCGGAGGCGGTAGTGGAAGAAATCGTGGCCGCAGGTGGCGTGGCGGCGGCTAATGGCGGGAGCGTGACGAACTGCTCCGACGTTCAGTTGATGGTGGCAGATGCGATGGAGCGGTGGGGCCGGGTGGACATCCTGGTGAACAACGCGGGCATTCTTAGAGACAAGACCTTTGCGAAGACGACGATGGAGGACTTTCGGGCCGTCATGGAAGTCCACCTGATGGGCACGGTCAATTGCACCAAGGCCGTATGGGATATCATGCGCGAGCAGAAGTATGGCCGGGTTGTCATGACGACTTCGTCGTCGGGTCTTTTCGGGAACTTCGGTCAGTCGTCCTATGCGGCGGCCAAAATGGCCATGGTGGGGCTGATGCATACGCTTCACCTCGAGGGTGGGCGACATGATATCCGCGTCAACTGCATCTCACCCTCGGCCGCGACCCGCATGACCGAGGACGTGTATGGATCTGATCTGCTCGATGGGTTGGGTCCGGAGTCAGTGTCGCCCGCCGTGGTGGCACTGGTGTCGGACCATGCGCCGAGTGGAATGATCATAGGCGCGGGTGCCGGTGCTTTTGAGCGCGCCTACGTCACCTTGACACGAGGGCTCTATGTTGGAAACGCGGAGAACGCTGCCGATCAGATCCTGCAGCAACTTGATCGCATTTCAGATCGCGCGGGAGAAAGGGTGCCAGCAAGCGGTTCGGAGCAGTCGCTGCATGAACTTGCGCTGATGCGTGAGAGAGCGAGCATGGCCGTCGCGCAACACAATCTGGCGGTGGGATAACGTCGTGCGCGGGCTTATGATGGACTGGCCGCTCACAACGGACCGGCTGATCGATCATGCCGCCAAGTGGCACGGAGATCGTGAAGTGGTCTGGCGCAAGGCGACGGGTGACATTGCGCGCCGATCCTATGCCGAAATCCATCGTAACGCCCGGCTTGTATCGGCCGCATTGCTTGCCGCAGGCGTTCGCGAGGGTGATCGTGTTGGAACGATGGCCATGAACAGCGCCGAGCATCTCGAGGCGTGGTACGGGATTACCGGCATCGGAGCGGTGTGCCACACGCTGAACCCACGCCTGTTCGAGACGCAGCTTCGCTATATCATCGGCCATGCAGAGGACCGGCTGATCCTCACGGATGGAGCGTTTGCCCCGATCCTCGAAAAGGTGCTGCGGGGCTGTCCGACGGTGGAGCAAGTGGTGTTCTTCTCCGATCCGCTTGAACCGCCGGACCTGCCAGTCGGCTACCGCAGTTACAGTGCTTTCTGCGAGGTTCCGGATGACGAAGTGGTCTGGGGCGGGTTTGGCGAAAATGCCGCCGCCGGCCTTTGCTATACTTCCGGTACCACCGGCGATCCGAAGGGCGTGCTTTATTCGCACCGCTCGAACGTGTTGCACACGATGATGTCGTTGCAACCGGATGTTTTCGGCTTTTCGGTCCGGGACACTGTCCTGCCCGTGGTGCCGATGTATCACGCCAACGCTTGGGGCATCACCTATTCGGCACCGGCGGTCGGCGCCAGGCTGGTGCTTCCCGGCGCGCAGCTTGACGCCACATCTCTGTGCGAGCTGATCGAGCGCGAGGGTGTAACGGTCGCCGCTGGCGTGCCCACTGTTTGGCTGGGAATGCTCGACCATTTTCGCGAAACGGGGATTCGCCCGACAAGTCTTGAGCGCGTCATTATCGGCGGCGCGGCGGCGTCGGAAAGCCTGATCGCGGGGCTGAAGGAGATGGGGATCGAGCCGATCCATGCATGGGGCATGACTGAGCTTTCGCCGGTGGGTGGCGTTGGAACATTGACGCCGAAAGTCGCCGCTCTGCCGCTTGAGGAGCAGATGCCCTATCGTGTCCGGCAGGGCCGGTCTCCCTGTGGCGTCGATCTGAAGCTCTTGGACGAAGAGGGGCAAACGCTTCCGCATGACGGAAAAACGTCGGGATCGCTTCGGGTGAGCGGGTTCGCCGTCGCTTCGGCCTATTACAAGCGCGACGAGCGCATCATCGATGAACAGGGCTATCTCGATACCGGCGACATCGCGACGATCGATGCCGAAGGCTTCATGCGCATTACGGACCGCGCGAAGGACATCGTCAAGTCCGGCGGCGAGTGGATCAGTTCGCAGGAAATCGAAAATGCCGTTTTGCTGCATCCGAAAGCGGCCTTGGCGGCAGTGATCGGAAAACCCCATGAGCGCTGGGGCGAGCGACCTCTGCTATACGTTCAGCTCCGCCCGGGGGAGCAAGCGAGTAGCGATGAGCTTCGCTCGTTTCTTTCTGGCCGGATAGCGCGCTGGTGGATTCCCGAGGAGATCATTTTCATCCAACATATACCGCTCGGCGCCACCGGCAAGATCGATAAGATGGCGCTTCGCAAGCGGCTGCAAACGGCCTGATAAAGCAGGCCGCTTCTCGGATGCGTTCGACACGCGGCCGTGGTGCGCAGCCAAGGCACATAGGGCGAGCTTCCCATCAATGTGGCAAGAACGTGATGAGTCCGCGATCACGACGTCATGTTATCGATGACGATGTATCCGGTTGCTTGGAACGTTTCGATTTCCTCTAAGGCTTGTTCGACCTGCGACAGGCTGATCGTCTTGTTGACGAGTGCTGCAGGGGCAAGCTTGCCGTCGGCCACGAGGGCCAGCAATTCGTCATAGCCGTGTATCGGAATGCCCGAACAGCCGCAGATGTTCAGCTCGAGCATGACGCAAAAGTCGATCGGCAAGGGGACAATGCCCTTTTCTTCCTGCCCGGTCATGCCGATGGCTACCAACCGCCCACCCTTTTGCAGGCCGTGGAAGGCGCTGTGGAAGGTCTTGGTTCCGCCGACCGCATCGACGCAGATGTCCGCGCCCTTTCCACTCCGGGTGAAACCCTTGATTGCCGCACCGGTTTCCATCGGGTCGAGACCCTTGGCGTTCACCGCGGCAAACGCGCCCATTTTTCTGGCGCGCTCCAGCCGCTCATCGTCGATATCCACCGCGATTACGCGCCCTCCTAGGGCTACCGCGATCTCGATGGTCGCAAGGCCGACCCCGCCGCAGCCGACGACGGCAACCGTTTCGCCGCCCTTCAGCTCGCCGCGATCACGGATGGCGTGAAAGGCCGTCATGTACCGACAACCGAGCGCGGCTGCCGCAAGATCGTCTACTTTGTCGGGCAGCCGCACAGCGTTCAGGTCCGCGTCGCGCACCACCATATATTCGGCCCAGCCGCCGGTTTCCTGGATCGACGGAAAGAACATCTGCTCGCAGCGGTTCTGGTGGCCGCGCAAGCATTGTCCGCACTTGCCGCAGGCATGGCCGAACGGCGTGGTGATGCGGTCGCCGATCGCGACGCTGCGCACGCCCTCGCCGATCGCGACGATGACGCCGCCCACTTCGTGGCCCAGGATCATCGCGCGCTCGGCATCGGCGATCGCCCAGTCCCAGTCCCCGTTCCAGATGTGCCAATCCGTGCGACACACCCCGCAGGCCGTGACCTTGATCAGGGCGTCGAATTCCCCGATTTCAGGAACAGGTACATCCTTGAACGCTATCTTGCCCCGTGTCCCCCGGAACATGGCGGCCTTCATAGTGGCCGGAACCTTCGCGGGACTGGGCCGGGCGGATGCCTCCGAGGTTTCGATTTTCAACAAGCTGTTTCTCCGCGTCTTCAAGTGCAAATCCCGTCCGCGGCGCTCCTGCACAGGCGCAGGCAACGCGGCGTCCCGGATATCATTCCACATTCAGGACGAAACGGTGACCCCAATGGCTCGGGCGGGTGGTTTCGAATACCGTGTGCCGGTCCCAATCCTTGTGAATGCTGCCGTAGCCGATCTCGATCATGAACCCCTGTGGTGACAGAAAGTAGAACGATATGCAGTCGTCGTTCACATGCTGGCCGAGCGTCAGGACGAGCGGATGTCCGGCATCCTCTACCCGGTCGAGCGCCATCCCGACCTGCTTGAGCGAAGCCATTTCAAGGCAGAAATGGACGCAACCGTTCGGGGCGGGCATCTCCGCGAGAGCGAGGCTGTGCTGGCGGGTGTTGGCGCAGTGGTTGAACGTGACTTCGACCAACCCCGGGCCGAACTGCATCGCTATCGTGTCGGACAGGCCGAAGCCCAGCATCCTCTCATAAAAGGCCTGCAGCGCGCCAAGGTCGTTTGCCGGCAGGACGAGATGGCCCATGCCGATCCTGTCGGTCATAAACTTGGCATCGATGTTCGCGGGCGGGCTGAAGGGCAAAAAGGCGGAAATGAAGCCCCAGTAGAGTTCGATGCGGTTGCCGTCAGGATCGAGGAACCAGACGAACTCCTTGACCTTTCGAAACGCGCATTCCTCGGCGCTTCCCGGTCGCCACTCGACATTTTCGCCGGTTAGGGTCTCCCTCACGGCGTTGAATTCGGCCCGGTTGGCGAGTTCCCAGCCGCTGGCGAAGAGCCGTTCCGTTTTTCCCGGCGTGACTGCAATGCGGAAATCCCGATCGTCCATTTTCAGGTAGAGCGCGTCGTTTCGCGCCTCGCTGGCCGCCAGGCCCAGCACCTCTTCGGCAAGTGCACGCCATCCCGAAATGTCGGCCGAGCTGAAAATGAGATATCCGAGCTGTTGGACCGCCACTGTGCCTTCCTCGATTCTTGCTCGGCAAATGCCCGTGCCGTGATTTCGTTGAGAAATTAGCATTCCCCCGGAATGGCGGGCAGGCTCATTCCATTGCTGAATCCCGTAATGGCTTGCTCGATCCGGCGCCGGTGAATGTCCAGCCGGGCGTGCGCGCTGATCAAGAAAGCTGCGCTTTCGATAAGAGTTGCTGGCCCTCACATTTCCGAACCGCTCTATCAGGCTCGAGAGAAGCCGCTCCCCTACGGGGGTTGGACGTATGTGTTCGATGGCGGGAGGTTTTGAGATGACAGCATGTGAAACGGCAATTCCCTTGGGAAAATTCGCCAAAGTTCATGGCGGCGCGTTGAACTTCCATTACCACGAGTTCGGCACCCCTTCGCCCGATCGCCCGAGTCTCCTGTTCCTGCATGGAAGCGGGCCGGGTGCCAGCGGATACAGCAATTTTCGGCACAACTGGCCGTGTATGGTCGAGGCTGGGTACCATGCCCTTGTCGTCGACTATATGGGTTTCGGATACTCCGACAAGCCCGTGGACTTCGCCTATGCCAATCCCGTGCAGGTGGCCATTCTGAACGAATTCCTCGAGCAGCGGGGAATCGCGAAGGTCGTTCCTATCGGCAATTCACTGGGTGGATATCTCTCGCTGCAGCTCGCGCTGACCCATCCCGACAAGGTCGCCAAGCTCATCCTGATGGCTCCTGGAGGGATCGAGGAAGTGCCGCTCTGGATCGGCGATTCGGCAGGATTGAAGGCAATGGCGGCCGCCGTGAACAGCAATGTCCCGTTCGATCGCGACAACTTTCGTCAATTGCTGAAACTCATCGTCAAGGATGAGGCGCACCTGACCGACCAGGTGATCTCGGAGCGTCTTCCGATCGCGCAGGCTCAGCCGAAGGAGGTCTGGACGACGCAGGAATTCACGCGGATTTCCCACCGGCTTGGTGAAATCGAGGTTCCGGTGCTGGGTTTCTGGGGCTACCATGATCAGTTTCTGCCGGCCCGCCATGCGATGATCATGCAAAGCGAGATACCGGACTGCCGCGTAATCTTGTCCAATCGGGCCGGCCATTGGTTCATGATAGAGGAAAGCGACCTCTTCAACGACGCGTGCCTGCGCTTCCTGGATGAGCGCGAATAACTCGCGCCCTTGCCCCGCTCCAAGATAGTTCCAGCCATGGGTCGGAGGCCATCCTGTGGAATTTGGATATTTTAATATGAATTTATCATAGGCTTAGGTGGGGTCTATTGATTTTCTAAAACTATCAGCCCATCCTTTGTCCAACAAAGAAACGGCTCGCTGTTGGACAACAAGGGTGAGGCAGCAGCGCTTGCCTGGAACGGGAGATGACAGCTAATGGGCGGTGTTTTCAGCCACGAAGTGGTCGCGAAGAAGACCATGCCGGGCGCTTCGTACGAAGTCGTCGATTATCACTGGGATGCGGGAGCGGGCATTTTCGATTGCCAGCCCGAGGTGTTGTTGCGGTGGCGGATGCGTCCCTATCGCATCAAGGCGCAGGGATGGGTGCGGCCAGGCGAGCGGTCGAACTTCGGTCAGCTCATGCTGCATCCGGGCAATGTTCCGACCCATGCCGAGGGCCCCGAAGTAGGCGAGGACGCCCGCACCATGGTCTGCAGGTTCGACCAGGATTGGATCCAGGACATGACAGGCAACCGGTTCGACAGCAGGACCGGTTCATTCGAGCCGATCTTCGACCTGCGGCACACCGGAGTCGATCACGCCATGCGCCGTCTGATGCGCGAATTGCTCGAGCCGGGGATGGCATCCGACATCTTGATTGAAGGGCTCGGCATTTCGCTTGCCGTCGATGTCGCCCGTATCTTTGATACGGCTGACGATGCCAATGAATCCAGGGGGACGCTCTCCGAGGCGCGCCTGCGTCGGATTCGCGAATATGTCGAATCTTTCGAGGAGGGCTGTCCGACGCTTAGCGATATCGCCAAGCAGTGTGGAATCAGCGTCGCGCATCTGCGGCGACTCTACAAGGCCACGACTGGAGAGACGCTTCACAGCTATGTCGAGGAAGTCAGGGTAAATCGGGCCAAGTCGTTGCTGCTCGACACCAATCTGTCGCTCAAGGTTATTTCATACAAGCTCGGCTTCTGCCACCCCAGCGCCTTCTCTTTCGCATTCAAGAAGATGACGGGCGAGGCTCCACGGGACTTCAGAAACCGCGTCGCGGACGGACACGCCATCGCAGCTTGATCGAGCGGCATCGCGGAGGCCACGCGGGTGGCGTGCCGGGTTCGGCTGTGCCGTATGCGACCGGATGCGGGTTGGGCCGCGGAGCGGCGAAGAATGCTGAGTTTGCGCAATTAGAAGCGCATTTCGTCAATCATGGCGTGTTGCGGCCGTGGTTGCTGCTCTCATAGACTGCGTTCCGAGGACGAATAATCGCGGAGTGTTACCCTATGACGGCGATGGCAGCGCCACCGGTGCGATCTTCAGAATATGCCATCATCAAGGCGGCTGCTCCGCCTGAGCGATTCGCGCGCGGCTGGCATGTTCTGGGACTGGCCGATATGTTCCGCGACGGCAAACCCCACGAAATCTCGGCGTTCGGCACGAAGCTCGTGGTGTTTGAGCAGGAGAATGGAGAGTTCGCCATTCTCGACGGCTACTGCCCGCACATGGGCGCGTCGCTGGGACAGGGCAAGATCCAAGGCAACACGGTTCAATGCCCGTTCCACGGCTGGCGCTGGGGCGCGGATGGATATTGCAAGGAAATTCCGTTCTGCAAGCGTATTCCGCGCAAGGCCCGCATTCGCTCATGGCCCATGATGGAGCAGAACCAGCAGTTGTTCGTCTATCACGACCCGGAATGGAATCCGCCCGCGCCGGAGATCGCCATTCCCGCGATCGAGGCGGTCATGAAGGGCGAGTGCACGGAATGGCACTGGGAGTCGGAACTGATCCCCACCAACTGCCGCGAGCTTGTCGACAACAACTCGGACAATACGCACTTCTATTACGTGCACGGCTGGATTCCGCGTTACTTCAAGAATGTGTTCGAGGGACACATCTCGACGCAGATCGGCATTTATGAATCCCGGCGCGATTTCGGCTTCGGTGAGGTCGACAACAGGGATCGCAGTCAGGCCTTCAGCATGGAAAGCCATGCATCCTATTATGGTCCGGCCTATATGATCAACACGCAGAAGGCGCAGTATAAGGGTCATACGATCGACTGCTACCTGATCAACGCCCATGTGCCGGTCACTAATCGAAGCTTCATCCTCCACTGCGGCGTGTGCGCGCGCAAGGTGGAAGGCGTTCCCGAAGAGGTCAGCGAAGCAATCGCCAAGGAATATGCGATCTCGTTCCGTGATGCCTTCTTTCAGGATGTGGAGATCTGGCGGCACAAGACCCAGGTCGACAACCCGCTCCTGTGCGAGCATGATGGCCCAATCTATCAGCTCCGCCGCTGGTATCAGCAGTTTTACGTCGATGTAGCGGATATCGAGCCCGATATGGTCGAACGCTTCGAACGGGAAATGGACATGACTGAGGCGGTGTCCTTCTGGGACCAGGAGCAGAAAGCCTTCGTCGAGTCGAGATAGGCTGGCCGGAACGAACGGGGATAACGGCCGCCGACACCGCATGGACACATGCGGAATGGTGAGCGTGAGAAGCAGGAGAAGTCTATGGGCCAGACAATGACTTCAAAGATTCTCGCGCGCGCGTCAGGCAAGGATTCTGTCAGGCCCGGAGACGTCGTAGTCTCGAAGATCAGCATGTTCACGCAGCTCGACGGGACGACTTTCATCGATAATTTCGAAGCAAAGGGTCTCAAGCTCTGGGATCCCACGCGCGTCGTCTTCTGCTTCGATCATTTCTTCCAGCCGGATTGGATTCCCCAGGCCGCTTCGCGCGAACATCCGAAGATCAGGGCCTTCGCGAAGGCGCAGGGGGTTCCTGACGAGAATATCTACGGCCTTGGTCGCAACGGCATCTCGCACCAGATTCCGGTCGAGCGGGGCTGGGCGCTGCCGGGCAATATCTGCGTCGGTGCCGACGGCCAGAGCGCGACAATGGGCGCTACCAATTGCCTCGCGCTGCCGGCTTTGTTTGGCGTCGATCCAATCCTGCTGACCGGCGACATGTGGATGGTGGTGCCCGATGTCATCAAGGTCCGTCTGACCGGTCAGTTGCGGCGCGGCCTCACCGGAAAGGACGTCGCCTACAGGTTGATGGCCGATCTAGGCGAAAGGGTGAACGGTCGTGTCATCGAATTTTCCGGCCCCGGCGTTACATCGCTTTCGATCGATGCGCGCATGGCGATTGCAAACGGTTCGGTTCAGCTCAACGCGATGACCATGGTCTTTCCGCATGACAGCGTGTTGGAAAAGTATCTGACGGATCGGGCCCGCGAGCCTTATGAAGGCGTTGCGGCCGATGCCGACGCGGAATATTCCGAGACGCTGGAATATGATCTGTCGACGATCGAGGAACTCGTCGCCGGGCCACATGAGATCGAGCATATCCGGCCGCTTGGCGAAGTTGCGGGTCAGGAAATCGCGGCGGCGAATATCGGCTCCTGCTCGAGCGGGCGCATTTCCGATCTGGCGCTGGCGGCCGATATCTTGCGCGGGCGGAAGGTCCATCCGAACGTGCGGATGGTGATCACGCCCATCTCCGCCGAGACCGCGCGGGAAGCCGCCGAGCAAGGGCTCGTGCAGGTGTTTCTCGAAGCCGGCGCCACGGTCACACAGCCAGGCTGCGGGGCCTGCTACAGCGGCAATCTATCTCCGCTCAAGCTGGACGACGGCGAGCGCTGCATCTCAACTTCGGTGGAAACGTTGCGCGGCCGGATGGGCAGCAAGGAGGCCGAAGTCTTGCTGAGCAATGCGGCGGTCGTCGCCGCATCCGCGATCGAAGGCGTCATTGCCGACCCAGCGAAATATCTTGGCGACAAAGCCCCGGCGCTGGAGGGTCGTCAATGAAACTGCGCGGACAAGTCTGGAAATTCGGCGACGACCTGACCGCCACGGATCTCGTGTCTCCGGCTTATGACAATCTCGGCATGAGCCGGAAATGGGATGAGTGCGCCAAGCATCTGCTCGAGGATATCGATCCGGACTTTCCGACGAAAATCGGCAAAGGCGATCTGATGGTCGCCGGACGCAATCTCGGCGCGGGCCACGCCCACTATTATGCCGCCGCTATCATGGGGTCCCACGCCGCCGGGATCGCTGCCCTGCTGAGCGAGACCATGGGCGGCCTGTTCCGCCGCGCGGCGATTGATTTCGGTGTGCCGGCCGGCCCGATCCCTGGCATAACTAGTGTCGTCAATACCGGCGATGAGCTGGAGGTCGATCTGGCCGCCGGCAGGGCAATGAATCACTCGACTGGCACCGGCCTGGAATTCGAACCCGTTTCGCCCATCATTCTCGAAATTCTGGATGCTGGCGGCAGCACAAACTGGGCTCTTCAACGCATCGGCTACAGGCAGCCGACCACGCAGCCCGCCTGAATCAGGCACTTCGGGCATCATTGGGGACGGGAGAGACGGGTATGCGCATGACGACCAAGCTGAGGCAGCTCCTAAGGCAGGGGATGGTCGTGGCGCCGGGTTGTTTTGACGCCTTTTCCGCGCGCCTTGCCCAACTTGCGGGTTTCGAGGCGGTGCATATGACAGGCCTTGGCGTCGAAGCCGTGCAGCTCGGGGCACCCGATCTCGGCCTGCTGTCAATGTCCGAAGTCGTCTCGCAGGCGGGTCGGATGCAGGAAGCAATCGACATCCCGATCCTGGCCGACATCGATACCGGCTTTGGCGGCGTGCTCAACGTGCAGCGGACCATCAAGGAAATGGAGCGCGCCGGGATCGGCGGCGTCCATATCGAGGATCAGGCGTTGCCCAAGCATTGCCCCTTGCTCGCGGGCCGCAAGGTGGTCGGCCGCGAGGAGGCTCTGGATCGTCTCAAGGCCGCGCTCGACGCGCGGACCGATCCCGATTTCGTGATCGCCGCGCGCACCGACGGCGATACCGTTTCCTTCGCGGAACTGATCGAACGCGCGAACCTCTATCTCGAGGCCGGCGCGGACCTTGTCATGCCGGTACTGATGAATGTGGAGGGACGTTCCATGTTCTGCCTGCCACCCGCCGAGCAGATGGAGTGGCTCGGGAGGATGACCTCGCAGATCGACGGGCCGGTGATGGGCATGGGCTCGGGGCCGCCGCGTGGGTATGTGCTCAACGATTTTGCGAGGATCGGCTTTTCGTTCATCATGTTCGCGGCCGGTCCGCTCAGCGCGGCGGCGAATGCGATGGCGGAGTATTTCGCCACGCTCCGGGAAACGGGCAACGAATTCGCGTATTTCGAGAAAAATCCCGGCGATTATCAGGATCCCCTCAACCTGATGCGCGCCGCGCGGCTCGATGATTATGTTCAGGTCGAGAAGCAATACACCGCCTCGCTCGATCAGGCTTGAGCCCGTTCGCGCCGGTCGGGGTTCCGATGCAGGCTGTCGAAGCGAGATTGGGATCGGGCCAGCCCGAGATGAACAGGTGAAGACGTGCCCGAGATTGTAGCGCGAACACGCATTCTGGAGATGATGTCGGCGGGCCAGCCGCCGCTCGGCATTTTCATCTCCTCGATTGATCCGGCAGTGACGCAAATCATGGGGCGTGCGGGCTTCGACTATGTCGTGATCGACAACGAGCATGGTCGCAACGACCGCAAGGATGTCGAAAACCATGTTCGTGCCGCAGCCGCCGGCGGCACCATGCCTTTCGTCAGACTGCTCGAAAACAACCCGATCCTGATCCAGTCGATGCTCGATGTCGGTGCTCACGGCGTCGTGGTTCCGCATGTCGACACCGCCGATGACGCCCGCCGCGCGGTTGAGGCAAGCCGCTACGCGCCGCGCGGGCGGCGCGGCATGTGCCCGGCTTGCAATGCCGGCGGCTATACTCTTGACGGTTGGATCGAGCAGACCCGCGCCGCTGACGACAACATCATGGTCATTCCGATTCTGGAATCGCGCAAGTCGATCGAAAATATCGAGGAAATTCTGGCGGTCGACGGGATCGACGTCGTTCATTTCGGGCCCGGCGACCTGTCCGCCGACATGGGGATCGATTTCAACACGGAACTGCACCTGCTGGCGGAGGCTTGGAAGAAGGCCGTTCAGGCGACGCGCGCGGCTGGCAAACGCATACTTGCGCCCACTGGCTTCGGCTATGACGAGGCCGACATGTTCATCATGCCGATGGACTACATGCTGCTGACGGACTTGGCCTCGAAAGCCGTCGCCGAGCACAGGACCACGCGCAGGATCCTGGTCGAGGCATGAGGGAAGGTTGAAGATGGACCTGAAGATCTCCGTGCTGGCCAAAGGTCTGTCGTTCGGAGCCCGCGTGAGCGGCCTTACCCTTGAAATGCTGAGGGACGCCGATGTGCGCAGGTCCATCTATGATCTGTGGATCAGGGACGGCGTCGTCGTGTTCGAAGGGGTGGAGGGCGAGGAACTGCATCTCGAACTTAGCCGCTGCTTCGGCAAGCTCATCGGTCACCCCACTCCGGAAGCGCGCGCGGGGCACGCCGAACTCATGGCTATCCACTACGAGCCGGTGGGTGGCTGGCTGACGGAAGTGGACGGTGAGCAGCTCGGCAACTGGCTGCCGTGGCATTCCGATCTCATCTATGTCGACCGCATCAATCATGGTGGCGTGCTGCGCCCGGTCGTGCTTCCCGAGCAGCTCGGCTACACCGGATTTCTGGACAAGATCGCCGCGTACGATAGCCTGCCGCGGCACCTCAAGGAGCGTGGCGAAGGGCTCAACGTCCTCTACAAGCATGATTTGAACCCGGAGGTGCAGAAGTTCGGCCGCACGGCGGACGTGCGCGTTGTGCGCTACGCGAGCAACGTCGCCGCCATTCAGGCGAGGCTGGATGACTATCCACGCGTGGTCCATCCGCTGGTCTATGTGCAGCGGGAAACGGGACGGCGCGTGCTCAACCTGTCGCCCTGGTTCGCCGTCGGCATCGAAGGCATGGAGAACGAGGAAGGCGACGCGCTTCTCGAGGAAATTGCGCGGCACATAGTCAACAGTCCTCATCGCTACATTCATCAATGGAAGATGGGCGATATGGTCGCCTGGGATAACTGGCGCGTGTTGCACAATGCATCGGGGTGTCCGAGCGGCGAAGTGCGTTCGATGCTGCGCACGACGATCGAAGGGGATTACGGCCTCGGCCACAACGAGTACGCGGCCAGCGCCGACGGGCTCCATTACATCAACGTCTGAATCGGGAGATGGCGAATGCAAATCGCTATCTTCGACATCATCCGAACGAAAGTGGAAAAGTACGATGGCAATATCGGTTGAACCTCTGACGGAAGAATTTGTCGCGGTCGTGCGTGGTATCGATCTGTCCCAGCCAGTTAGTGAAGAGCAGGTCCAGGAGATCGAACGCCTCATCTGGCGGTACGGTGTCCTCTACTTTCCAAATCAGCCTGTCACCGCTGAAGAACAGGTGCGGTTCGCCGGAAGTTTCGGGCTCCTGGCCACCGGCTTGCAGAAAAAGATTCTGCATAAGGTCCAAGACCGTCTCAACAGCGCGGCGATCACCGACATCTCAAACATCAACCAGGACGGGCAGGTCGCCAAGAACGACGAGACCATGGCGCTGCTGAACATCGGCAACATGGCCTGGCACACCGACGCGTCATATGAGCACCATCCCTATCGCTACGGGTTTCTGGCGGCGCAGACGGCGGTGAGCTGGGGCGGCAATACCGAGTTCGCGGATCTTCGCGCGGCTTACGATGCGCTCGACCATCGCACCCAGGCGCTGATCGCCGACAAGACCGCCGTCTTCTATTCGCACAACACGCGCGATCAGCTAGGCTTCAATGACAGCGAGGCCGATCGCAGAGCCTTTCCGCCGGCCCGCTGGCCGATCGTTCGCACCCATCCCGGCTCGGGCCGCAAGCTACTGTGGATCGATAGCAAGGTGACGGAAATCTCCGGCATGTCGATACCCGAGGGGAGAGCCTTCGCGCTGGAGATGATCGAACATATCGGGCAGCGCGAGCGCGTCCACAGCCACAGTTGGACGCCGGGGGACTTGATCATGTGGGACAATCGCTCCGTGCTGCACCGTGGGCGCCGTTTCGACCTGTCCGAAAAGCGTGAGATGCGTCGGGTATCAACGGTCGATGACAGTTCATCGCTCGGGCTTGTCGGGACCGTCCGCCACGCCATTTCGGCTTAGGAAGCATCATGAGTTCTACTGTTGATAGAGGAGCGAAAATGTCCAAGTTTGGTATTGAATTGAAGCGCTACAGGATCAAGGACGGTGGCTGGGAAGATTTCTACGAAATCTGGAAGCGGATCGTCGTCGTGCGCAAACGCCATGGCTTCACGCCGATGTTCGCCTTCGAGGACCGGAAGAACAACATGTTCACATGGGCGGTCAGCAACGATGATTTCGATGCGGCGTCGGAGCGTTACTATAACGATCCCGAACGCGTCGAACTGCACGTCGTCGAGGATTGGGTGGTCGAATGGGAGATCACCCGTGTCGACCAAGTGCCGATCCCCTGACGGAACCCACGAAAGGGAGAACACTGGATGACCGGGCGCGAGGCGATTGTTGGTGTGATCGAGGACTATTGTCGGTTCATGAGCAGTGGGGACAAGCCAGCCTGGCTATCCTTGTTCTCGCCACGGATCGTCCACGAGGATCCGATCGGAACGCCGTCCAATCGGGGGATTGAACAAGTCGCGGCGTTTTGGGACGCCATCGAGCCGCTCAATGTCGAGATTCGGCTCAACGCGCCGGTCGTTGTGTGCGGCCGCCATGCGATCGCGCCGATCATGGGATGGGTCGGACCGGCGGACGATCGCAAGGAGACCGGCCAAGTCTATGATCACTTCGTGTTCGACGAGGATGCCAAGATAGTCGAATTGCGCGCCATCCACGAATTTGGCTGAGCAACGGCTCTTCATGCGATCGCGGTCCGGCTCGTCTACATATTCACATGTCCGCTCATGCCGCCGTCCACGCGCATCGTCGATCCAGTGATGAAGGCGGCGCGAGGGCTGGCGAGGAATACGATCATGGCCGCGACGTCTTCAGGCAGGCCGAAACGGCCAACGAGGCTGTTGCGTTGGCGAGCGATGTCCGGTTCAAGTTCTTCCCACCGCCGACCGGCGTTTTCGGGGAGCCCGGTGAAATAGGCTTTCAGGGTTGAGGTAACGACGTATCCCGGGGCGACCGCGTTCACGGTGACGCCGGTATCGGCCAAGGTTTTGGCCAGGCTGAGTGTAAGCACCGGCAAAGTGCCCTTGACGCTCAGATAGTCGGGAATGTTGGTCGGTCCCGGAGTGGTGCAGGCGATGCTCGATACCTGAATGATCCGGCCCCAGCCGCGGGCTTTCATCTCGTCCATGAAATGCTGGCACATGCGTACCGCGGACAGCGTGTTGACCTGAAATGTCTTCAGCCAATCGTCCGAGGTGCCGGTGCCCCAGGCGACGGCGGGTGACGCCACGCCGCCGGCATTGTTGACCAATATGTCGATACCGCCCCAGCAGGCGCGAGCAGCTTCCGCCACGGATTTTGCGCCTTCGTCGTCGGCAAGATCGCCGAGCGCGCCCATCGCGGTACCGCCAGCGGCGCGGATCGATTGGACAACTTCATCCACTGACGCCTCGTCGCGGCCATGCACGACGACTTTCGCTCCTTCGGCCGCTAGCTGCCGTGCCGTGGCCGCGCCAATTCCCCGGCTTGCCCCGGTGACCAGCGCGCGTCTTCCTGTTAGCTTGAGATCCATTGATCGCTCTTTCCGATGTCAGGCGGAGCCGGGCAAGATGGTCACAGCAGCCTTTCGGCCATGACCTCGAGGACTTCGCGGGCGTTGTCCTCGCTGACGACCGTCGGCATCGAGACGACGACGCGCTCGACGCCGCAATCCGCATAGCGCAGCGCAATGTCCCGGGTTGGCAGATCCGGCATGGTCAGATCGCCATCGTGGATTTCGGAGCGCAACAGCGGCGAAATCTGGATATCCTTCGGATCCCGGCCGGTTTCGCCGCATAGACGCTCTATCAGCCTGCGGCCCTTGATGATCTGCTCGGTCCCATTGCCAATCTGGTCGGCGCCCAGCAGATAGGGATACCAACCGTCGGCATAATCGACGATGCGCTTGAAGCCTTTGACCATCTTTTCCGATTCAAAGGATTCCTCATTCTCCCAGCGCGGCCCCGGCAGGAGGAAGGGCGGCCACGGCTTGGTCATCGGCTTGGGATAGAGATAGACGGGCGGCACCTTGTAGAATTCGCCGTGGAACTCGGTGATTTCCTGAGTCCACAGCTTCTTCATCAGTTGGATGGACTCGCGCGTCTGGGCTACGCGGCGGTCGAAATTGCCACCCATGACTTCGCATTCAATGCGACTCCAGCCATAACCGACGCCCAGGATCAGGCGCCCCTTGCTGTAGAAGTCCAACGAGGCGAGCTGCTTGGCGAGCATGACCGCGTGATGTTCGGCCAGCAGGAAAACGCCGCTGCCCAGTTTGATCCTCGACGTCATGCCCGAGGCGCGCGCCAGCATGACCAGCGTGTCCTGGAAGAAGGGCACGCCGGCCGAATGCACCTTATGCCCGCTTTCATTCACCGGCGTGATCGGATGTTCGCCGTAAAAAACGGATTCGAAGCCGAGGTCTTCAGCGATTTTTGCGATGATGGCGCCGTCAACGTCGGGAATGGGATGGGGCGGCGTCGGAGGCCGGGCTATGCCTATGCGCATTTGTCTTCTCCGTTTGGCGGATGCTCGCCCTCCGCCCCACGTGCAAGGGAGCCCCTACGAGGCCGTGGGAAGGCTATCGCCATGGTCGCTTCGTATATGCGGTGCGTAGAAAGGTGGTGAGTGCATCCGCAGAATCTATGTGATCATTTGTGACGAAATGCGGCGGTGGCACGGTTCGCGACGGGAGGGGGTGCGGCCGTTCACCAAAGTGCTTGTGCGCCAGAAACAAGCGATGTTCTGAATCCGCGTGTCTCGTTGGTTGAAGCGGCGGGAGGTGCGCGCCACTTTCCATTCTCGACACAATGTGTTCCGCCTTTCGTGCGCGATTCCATCGCCCTTGGGGTGTCCGGAGAGAGAGCCATGTTGAAGATGGTGGTGATGATCAAGCGGAAGGAAGGCATCAGCCGCGCTGAATTCCGTGATTATTACGAAACCAGCCACTGCAAGCTGATGCAGCACTTCGAGGACTGCATCATAGACTACCGCCGTTCCTACCCCGTGCCCGAGCTGGTCGATGCCGGAACGGTCTACAATCCCAGCGGCGCCGAACCGCCCGATCCGGACAATCAGCATTTCGATTGCGTCACGGAGGTATGGCTGAAGAGCGAAGACGCGCTCCGGACGCTCTATGCCCGGATGGCCGAGCCCGAATTGGCTGCGATCTTTCTGGACGACACGAAGCGGTTCACCGATCGGAGCCAGACCCGGTTTGTGATCTGCCATGAACACCAGGGCTTGTAGCGGCGCTATGGACGTGCGCAGCTTGCGCAAGGCTATGCGCCGTTCGCTGCGTTTCAAGATTTGCGCGTAACCTTTCAGGAGAGAGCGGCATGTTGAAGCTAATCGCCACGATGAAGCGCAAACCTGGGCTGACGCAGCAGGAGTTTCGCGAATATTACGAAACACTGCACAGGAAGCTGGCGCATCACGTCGCTGAATATATGGCTGACTATCGCCGCAGCTACCCAGTCGCCAATCCGGTTGGGGATGATACCGTCTACAACCCCAGCGGCAAGGATCTGATCACGCCTGATAATGCACCATTCGATTGCATGACGGAAATCTGGTTCGATGACGCGGCCGCGATGAAGGGGCTTTTCGCAACCATGGCACGGCCCGAAATCGCCGCGGAATTCGCCGAGGACGAGGAGTGCTTCATCGATCGTACCACGACCCGGATCGTGGTCTGCGAGGAATCGCGGGGCTGGCCGGATTGAGTTGCGCCACGGCTTCGATGCTGCATCGACGTGCACGGAAAGCGTATCAGATGCATCGGCGTGCAAAGTGAAAATCCATCCGCGCGGACAGCGGGGTGTTAGAAGCGGGCAGGATTTGGAAGGATCATTCAATGGATTACGCCACCAACCCGATGATTTCCAGCCCAAACAAGCTGAAGATCGGGTTGTTTGGACTGACCCTGATCCCCGTCCAGACGCTCGTTCCCGAGCTTTACAAGCCGACTTGGAAGAACGCGCTGGAGGCCGGGCAGATGGCGGACCGGATGGGATTGGAGGTGATCCTGCCGCCGGTGCGGTTCAAGGGCTATCTCGATCATCGCTTCGATCATCAGGCCAATGAAATTCTCGATGCCTTTATGTTCGCGGCAGCGATGGCGCAGGCCACGACCTACAGCGCCGTCGCCACGACCACGTTCGCGCCGATGGTTCACCCGGCGATGCTGGCCAAGCAGACCTCCACTCTCGACCAGATCGCCGGCGGCCGATACGCGCTGAACATCGTCGGCGGCTGGAACCGCCGGGAATTCGACGTGTTCGGCATCGACCTGCTCGATCATGACGAGCGCTACGACTACCTCGAGGAATGGCTTACGGTATTGCGCAAGCTCTGGACCGAAAAGGACGATTTCGATTTCGACGGCAAATATCTTCACCTGAAGGGTGCCCTGTCGCGTCCGCAGCCGATCCAGGTGCCGGGCATCCCGGTGATCAACGCCGGCATGTCGGCCGTCGGCGCCAATTTCGCCGCGCGAAACGCCGATGTCGGCTTCATCATCCTGAAGGGGACCGAGGTCGATGCCTGGACCAGGCAGGTAGGCGAACTCAAGCAGCTCGCCCGGTCCTTCGGCCGCGAGATCAGGATCTGGACGACGACCTCGGTCACCATCCGCGACACCGACGAGGAGGCCCGCGAGTACGAGCGCTATTTCACCGACGAAATGCTCGACAAGGAAGCCGTCGGCAGCATGATGGAAGGGTTCCAAAAGGAAGCCGAACTGGTCCCGGGCTCTCCCGGATATATCGCGATGCAGCGCACGCTCGTCAGCGGCGGTGGCTATGGTATCGTCGGCTCGCCGGAGACCGTGGCCAGGGAAATGGCCGACATCTCCGCCGCGGGCGTGGACGGCATCGTAATGAAGTCGGTGGATTTCAAGGACACGCTCGGTCGGCTCGAACGCCAGGTTTTGCCCATTCTCGAGGATATGGGGGTGCGCATCCCGTTCGAGGTGGCGCGTCAAGCTCGAGCCGCGTGAACCCGCGGTAACTTTCACCGGGTAAGGAATGGCCCTTTATGAAGCTGAGCTGCGTTCTGCCGCATGAACTGGAGGATCCGGTCGCGGTTAAGGATTTCGCGCAGGCGATCGAAGAAATCGGGTATCATGGCATCAATCTTCCCGACCATGTGATCGGCGCCAACCCCGCGACCTATGGTGTCATGGGCCCCTATACGCACAAATCCTATTTCCACGAGCCGATCGCGACGCTTGGGTTCCTGGCGGCTCACACCAGCAAGCTTGAATTGACCACCAACATCCTCGTCCTGCCACAACGGCAGACCGTGCTCTTCGCCAAGCAAGCCGCTGCCCTGGATGTCCTGAGCGGCGGGCGGCTACGGGTCGGCATCGGCGTGGGCTGGAATCCGGTCGAGTACCAAGCGCTTGGCATGAACTTCAAGGATCGCGGCAAACGTGTCGACGAACAGGTCGCACTGCTTCGTCGCTTGTGGTCCGAAGAAGTGGTCACGTTCGAGGGCGAATATCACCGGATCGTCGATGCCGGAATCAATCCACGCCCTGTTCGCGGGCATTTGCCGGTCTGGTTCGGCGGCTGGTCCGATCCAATGATCCGGCGCATCGCGCGCACGGGCGATGGCTGGCTTTTGCCGTCGCAATCCGATCAGGGCGAGAACCGCCGCCTCGTGGAAACACTGCATGCCGCCTGCGCCGAGATCGGCAGGGATATCAAGGAGATCGGCCTTCAGCCCTGGGTCGTCGTCAACAAATCCAATCCGCAGGCCGGAACCAAACAGGCTGCCGACGCACACGAGTTGCGGGCGCCCGAGGATTGGGCGGTCGAAGCGCGCGCATGGAGAGAGTTGGGGGCGACACATATTGACTTCTGGTCGGCCTACGGCGGCTTGCGCAAGGCTGACGAGCATGTCGCCATCGCCAAGCAGTTCAAGGAAGTCATCGACACGCTCTGAGCGAACGGGGGCCGCCGATTTCCGCCAGCAATGCGCGGATCGCGAATTCCTATTGCGGCCAAGCACTGGTCACCCGGCCTATAGGGAGGCGCGCATGCATTGTGCGGAAGAATGTGAATGGAGCGGCCCCGTGACGCGCCCCGACCGGATTGAGCCCTTCTCCATCGACGTTCCGGAACCGGTTCTGGACGATCTGGCCGAGCGGCTGCGCCATGCCCGCCCCGCGGCGGACTTCGGAAATGAGGGCTGGGTCTATGGAACGAGTGGCGCGGCTCTCTCGGATCTGTTGGCCTATTGGCGTGATCGCTACGATTGGCGCGCGCGTGAAACGTTGATGAATGCCTTTCCGCATTTCCGCACCGAAATAGAAGGGCTTCCCGTTCATTTCCTGCATGTTCGCGGACAGGGACCGTCCCCGATGCCGCTGATCATGACGCATGGCTGGCCTTCGACATTTTGGGACTTTCACAAAGTGATCGGTCCGCTCGCCGACCCGGCAAGCCACGGTGGAGACCCGGCCGACGCCTTCGACATTGTTGTCCCCTCGCTGCCTGGCCATGGCTTTTCTTCCCCCTTGACGCGTACCGGCGTCAATTTCGTCGAGACCGCCGACCTCTGGGTCAAGCTGATGGAGAGGCTGGATTACCCTCGGTTTGCCGCGCAGGGCGGAGACTGGGGGGCATTCGTTTCGGCCCAGCTCGGCCACAAATATGCGGAACGCCTCATCGGGGTGCATCTGGAATTGCAGGTGCCGCTCAATGTCTTTTCCGGCGGCATTTCGGACCCCGCCGACTTCGGTCCCGATGAGCGGCATCTCCTGGAAAGGAACCTGGCCTTTTGGGCAGCCGAAACCGGATACTTGCAGATCCAGGCGACGAAACCGCAGACACTCGCCAATGCGCTCAATGACTCGCCGATCGGCCTGTTGTCCTGGATAGTCGAGAAATGGCGGAGCTGGAGTGACTGCGGAGGCGGTCTGGAAAGCCGTTTCACCATGGACGAACTGCTGGACACCGTGATGATCTACTGGATCACGCAGACGGCCGGAACGGCGGCGCGCTATTATTACGAGGCGGTGCATCGCCCCTGGCAGCCCTCGCACACGCTACACCCCGTGGTGCAGGCGCCCACCTGCGCGGTACGCTACCCAGGCGAAATGGTGCACCAGCCACGGGCCTGGCTTCACCGGTACCATAATGTCGAGGCGGAACCGGAGATGTCGGCTGGCGGCCATTTTCCGCAGATGGAGGTTCCCGAGCTTCTCGTGGAGAGCATCCGCAACTTCTACCGCTCCAAGCGATGAGCGCTGCTTTCGGAGACGGGTCAGCACATAGAGGAGGTTGACATGATACCCCGTCGTCCCGCCCTGGATTTTGCGGACGTGCCATTTCATTGGGCGGAGAACCGCGAATTTGCGACCGATCTCAATGCCTCAAGCCCAGTCGCGGCGCAGAGCGAGCCCTATCTCAACACGGTGATGGCGACCGTGCGCAAACAGTTGCCGGAGGGGGCTTTGCGCGATGAGATTGATATCTTCATCAAGCAAGAGGCCAATCACTACGCGCTGCACAATAAGTTCAATGATGAGATGTACCGGCGCGGCTACGAAGAGATCCGTGAGATCGAGCTGGAGCTTCGTGACGATTTCCGGAGGATGCTGAAGACGCGCTCGATCAAGTTCAACGCCGCTTACTGTGCGGGCTTTGAAAATCTTGCGCTGTTTCTATGCAAATTCATCTTCTATCGCGCTCTGCCCTACTTCAATAGTGCCGAGAAGAGGATGGCCGATTTGTTCCTTTGGCACTATTCCGAAGAATTCGAGCATCGCTCCGTCGCGCATCACGCATTTGCCCATGTATCCGGCAATTACTTTCGCCGTGTGCATGGCGCGTTCTATGCGTTTTTCCACCTTGCCCGCTACAAATCGCGGATCAAAAAAGTGCTGTTCGAAGTGGATCGCGCCGCCATGTCGCCGGAGGAAGCCGGTCGGTCGCGCCGCCAGGAACGGGCCCTGAACGTCGAACTTGCCGGATATGTCCTGCCGCGCATGTTCGCGGTCCTGATCCCATATTACGATCCGGGCAGGGCTAAGCTGCCCGAGGCGGTTCGCGCAACGCTCGCCCGGTTCGAGACAACCGCGACCTGAATGGATTGGGCGAGGCGGCGTGGACAAATTTGAGTCGGTATCTGGCGTGGTGAGATGGAGCACGCGGAGGAAGCTGTCGGCAAGTTGATCGTAGCGGGTGGCAATGGCGCGGTTGCCCAACGGCGACCTCGCACGACGGAGGATTGAACAGTTTGTGACTCGGCGGACGTGATTGGAGTTCGTTTGGTCAGTGGTTGATCTGCCGCCGAATACTTCAAAGGCCGCTACGGAAAATGCAATTTGCCCTTGGTTCAACAGAAAGGGAATTAACGATGGCAAAGATTGGCCTCGTAGGCGGCACGGGCGCACTGGGTAAGGCAATTGCTCGCAGACTTGTCATGGCTGGACATCATGTGACGATCGGTAGCCGTGCCGCCGATACCGCAAAAGAAGCAGCATTGGAAATCGGCGCAGAGGGTGGCGAGATGAACGCCGACGCCGCGCGAAACAAGGATGTGGTGATTTTGACCGTACCTTACTCAGCCCATGCAAGCACAATTGCGCAGATCAAGGATTCAGTGGGTTCGGGAATAGTCGTGGATGCCACAGTGCCATTGGTCCCGCCTAAAGTGATGCGTGTGCAACTCCCCGCAGCAGGGAGCGCTGCGGTTGAAGCACAAAACCATCTGCCCGACGGCGTACGTCTCGTGAGTGCATTTCATTCAGTGGCTGCCCACATGCTCATCAGTGATGAACAGATTGACTGCGACGTGTTGGTCTTCTCCGATGATGTCGAGGCAAGGCAAGTCGTGATAGACCTCTGTGGCGACATGCAATTGCGAGGTCTTTCAGGCGGGGTTCTGGCCAATTCAGCGGCAGCGGAAGCGCTAACTTCGATCCTCATCTACATGAACAAGACCTATGGCGCGGATGGTGCCGGGATTCGATTCACCGGGTTGACCAAGGCACCACCTATCTCATGATTTGTTGGATCGTCATTCCTGTCAAAGCCCCGTCCGACGCCAAGAGAAGACTCGCGAGTGTGCTTAACCCCAAGGCGCGAGAGGCGTTGACAACGGCTATGTTGGCTCGAGCATTGCAAGCCTCCTCAGCGGTCAGAACCCCATGTGAGTTAGCATTGGTTGGCAACTATCATCCCGGACTTCCAGACGGGATTGAACTTTTACCCGAGCCCGTCGGTGGCTTAAACGCAGCTTTGGTTTCCGCTCGCATGGTTGTAGCGGGGCGGGGCGCCTCACGTATCGTCACGCTTGCCGCCGATTTGCCACTTGTTGAACCTGCCGAGGTGGCGGCTCTTTGTGACCTGCCGTTCGGGGTGGTAGGCATTGCACCTGATCGGCATGGCACCGGGACTAATGCGCTTTCGCTACCCCTACCGGCCGCGCTCGATTTCACCTATTCCTATGGACCTGGCAGTTACTCTCTGCACAAGGCCGAGGTCGTTCGTCGAGGACTAAGTTTTCAGATTATTGACCGGCCCGGCTTGGCGCGCGACATCGACGAGCCCGCTGATTTGACCGATGCGCGAGATCTCCTGCCGGGCTTATCGGTGGGCGCTCGGTGAGCCGATCAACAGATCATTTGGCGATCGAGTTATTGCCAGCGCTGCCTCATTTTTATCCTGGGGATGACGTCGCGCGGGTGATCGCCAATGCAGCGCGCGCCCAAGAGTTTCCAATCGGACGCGACGACGTTATCGTCATCGCTCAGAAAATCGTTTCCAAGTCGGAAGGCCGGACTCGCTGCCTTGCCGAAGTCGATCCCGATCCGCAGGCGTTCGAACTCGCCGCCGCTACCGGGCGTCCGGCAGCATTGATGAAGCTCATGCTCGACGAGGCGCAAGCGGTGATGCGAGCCACGCCCTTCGCGGTCATTACCCGCCACCGCACCGGGCATGTCACCGCCAATTCGGGCATCGATGCCTCCAACGTCGCTATGGGGGACGGCGATAAGGTGCTGCTCTGGCCAATCGATCCCGATGCCAGCGCGCGGGCGATCCGCGCCGGGCTGAAACGCGAGCTGGGCGCGGCGCCTGCGGTCGTCATTGCCGACAGCCTCGGGCGGGCGTGGCGGCAGGGGACGCTCGGCACCGCCATCGGCTGTGCGGGCCTCAACCATACTGATGACCGACGCGGGCAGCGGGACATGCATGGCCGCACGCTGCAGGCGACCATCGTCGCCGTGGCGGACGCCATCGCCGCCGTCGCCGTGCTGGCCATGGGCGAAGGGGCGGAAGGCACGCCGGTGGCCATCGTGCGGGGCGCCGGGCGCTGGGTGACGGCGGAGGACGGCTCCGGCGCCGCAGCGATCACGCGGCCCGTCGAGGGGGATCTCTTCGCATGAGCAGCGGCCACGTCCTCGCGCTTTCCGGTGGTGTCGGCGGAGCGAAGCTCGTTGCCGGGCTCGCCACCGTCCTGCCGCCCCAGCGACTGACCATCGCGGTCAACACCGGCGACGATTTCGAGCATCTTGGCCTGACGATCTGCCCGGACATCGATTCGGTGATCTATGCCCTGGCTGGCCTGAATGATCGCAAGCGCGGGTGGGGGGTCGCCGACGAGACATGGCAGGCCATGGCTATGCTGGGCGCGCTGGGCGAGGAGGACTGGTTCAACCTTGGCGACCGCGATCTCGGCATGCACATCGCGCGATCCTGGCGATTGCGCGCGGGCGAGACGCTTTCCGTGGTGACGCGCGGGCTCGCCCAGGGCCTTGGCATCGATCACAGCGTCGTGCCGATGAGCGATGATCCGGTGCGCACGCAGTTACTCACTCCGGAAGGCTGGAGCGACTTCCAGCGCTGGTTCGTCGGCGAACGGTGCGGCCCGCGGCTCTCCGGTATCCGCTTTGCCGGGACGCCCGGCGCGGTCATGTCGCCAGGGCTGGCCGAGGCGCTGGCGCGACCCGATCTCGCCGCCGTCGTTTTGTGTCCATCGAACCCCTATCTCAGCGTCGATCCGATCCTTGCCGTCGACGGCGTGCGCGATGCGCTGTTCTCTCGCGAGGTGCCGCGCGTGGCGGTCTCGCCGCTGATCGGGGGCAAGGCAATCAAGGGCCCGCTTTCCAAGCTGCTCGCCGAACTGGACGCGGACGGCGGCAACGCGGCCATCGCCCGGCATTACGGGAGCCTGATCGGACACATCGTGATAGATCGCTCGGATTCTGACGATGTCCCGGCCTTGCGCAAGGCGGGGCTGCGGGTCACCTTGACGCAAATGCTGATGCGCGAGGCCGCCGACGAGCAGCGGCTCGCGCGCGAAGTGCTCGCCGCGGCGGGCGTGGAGTAGGAACTTGGACGCGATCACCAGCCTGAATGCCCGACTTTCCTCGACGTCCACCGAGGCACTGCTCGTCGAGGCGCGCGCGCGCCGCGATGGTCGCGGGGCTGCGCGGATGACCTACAGCCGCAAGGTCTTTATCCCGCTGACCCGCCTCTGCGCCGACGTCTGTCATTATTGCACCTTCGCCACCACGCCTTCGCAACTGCCGGCGCCCTACCTGTCGCTCGAGGAGGTGTTGGCAATCGCCCGTGCCGGAGCGGCGCAGGGCTGCAAGGAAGCGCTGTTCACCCTCGGCGATGCGCCCGAGCGGCGTTACGCGGTGGCGAGCGGGTGGCTCGCCGAGCGAGGCTTTGCCCGTACCATCGACTATGTCCGCCACTGCGCCGAGGCCGTCCTGGCTGAAACCGGCCTGCTGTCGCACGTCAATGCCGGCGTGCTGGACGAGGCGGACTATCTCGCGCTGAAGCCCGTTGTCGCTTCCTGCGGCCTGATGCTGGAGACCATCGCCGACCGGCTGGGCGAGAAGGGCGGCCCGCATTTCGGATCGCCCGACAAGGTTCCCGCCGTGCGCCTCGCCTCGATCGAAGCGGCCGGCCGCGCGCGCGTCGCCATGACCAGCGGCGTGCTGATCGGCATCGGCGAGACCGAGGAGGAGCGGATCGAGGCGCTGGCGGCGCTGAACGACTTGCACCGTCGGCATGGCCACGTGCAGGAAGTCATCGTTCAGAACTTCTGCGCCAAGGACGGCACGAAAATGGCCGGCATTCCCGGCGTATCGGACGAGGAATTCCTGCGCGCGCTGGCGCTGGCGCGGATCGTCATGGATGACAGCGTCTCCGTCCAGGCGCCGCCCAACCTCAACGATGCGCGGCTCGGGCGCCTGATCGATGCCGGGATCGACGATTGGGGTGGCATTTCGCCAATCACCAGCGATCACGTGAACCCCGAAGCGCCGTGGCCGGAAATCGCCCGGCTCGAGCAGATCTGCGTTTCCGCCGGACGCCCGCTGGTCGAGCGGCTGACTGTCTATCCGCGCTTCATTGCCGAGCCCGGCTGGGTCGACTCGAAGCTCCGTCCGGCCGTGCTGAAGCTCGCCGACTCCGCATGGCTCGGACGCGACAGCACATGGAGCCCCGGCGTCGCCGATCCTGCCCCCCCCGGCACGGTCGATTCGCCGCTCGGCCGTGTCGCTGAGGGACCGGTCGCCCTACAACTCCACGCCCAGCTCGATCGCGCTGCCGACGGGCACGAGCTTTCCGAGGACGAGATTGTATCCCTGTTCGAGGCGCGCGGCGCCCAGGCCCAGGCCATTGTCGAGGCCGCCGACGCGCTGCGCGCTGAGGTGAGGGGCGACGATGTAACCTATGTGGTCAACCGCAACATCAACTATACCAACATCTGCGCCTATGCCTGCAGTTTTTGCGCCTTTTCCAAGACCAGTGCCAAGGCCGGCTTCCGCGACAAGCCCTATGTCCTCGAATTCTCCGAGGTTGCCGAGCGGGCGCGCGAAGCCGTCGCGAAGGGCGCGACCGAGGTATGCCTGCAGGGCGGCATCCACCCGAGCTATACCGGCGACACCTATGCCGGCATTCTCGATGCGGTGAAGACGGCCTGCCCGGACCTGCACGTCCATGCCTTTTCGCCGCTCGAAGTGGCGCAGGGTGCGAAGACGCTGGGCATGCCGGTGGCGGACTATCTGCGGCGGCTCAAGGACGCTGGGCTGGGCTCGCTCCCCGGCACGGCGGCGGAAATCCTCGACGATGAGATCCGCATGCAGATCTGCCCCGACAAGCTGACGACGGGCGAATGGCTCGACGTGGTCGGCGCCGCCCACCGCGTCGGATTGCCGACCACCGCGACCATCATGTTCGGCCATATCGAAACCCCGCTCCACTGGGCGCGGCACCTGCTGGCGATTCGCCGCCTGCAGGGTGAGACGGGCGGCTTCACCGAATTCGTGCCGCTGCCCCTCGTCCACATGGAATCGCCGATGTACCGCAAGGGTCTCAGCCGCAAGGGGCCGACCTGGCGCGAGGCGGTGCTGATGCACGCGGTCGCGCGGATCGCGCTTCACACGCGGATTTCCTCGATCCAATGCTCGTGGGTGAAGCTGGGTTCTGATGGCGCCGCCGCCATGCTCGCGGCCGGCTGCAACGACCTTGGCGGGGTGCTGATGAACGAGTCGATCAGCCGCGCCGCCGGCGCCACCCATGGCCAAGAACTCAGTGTCAGCAATCTCAAGGAAATTTCCACGACCGCGCAACGCAGACTGCGCCAGCGGACGACACTGTATGAGGAACCGGCGTCTTCTTCCGTGTTCATGCCAAGTGGCACGGAATAATGTGATGTTGCTTAACGGATATCCACCAGGAGGGCAGCGTTGAATAGCTCGTGTTCCCTATCGATTTCGCGGCTATAATGGTCTTCGCGCTCGAAGGTCGATTTGGTTACGGCTTTCCCAGCGGAATAGTCGCGGACTTCCTTCCAGATTTCCTCAAGTCGTCCGTGAACATCCGGCCTGAAAAGAAATGGTGACTATGCGATCCACTCGATGCCCACCCCAACTGCCGTTGCCCCAGATGTTGCTCCAAGCCAAACGCCACATTGCCAACTTTGAAGTTTTCTCGCCAAACTATTGAAAATAGTGGCTCCCCGGGGTCGACGAAGACGCGAACTACGAGTTCTCGATTTCCCTACGCCAGCTTGCGCCACGCCCGACAAGAATGCGCAAGCGCGACCGGGATCGAGTTGAGGCTCTACGCCTCGCCGGTGGTCCCAAACCTTCGCTGAGAGCTCGCGCAGTCGCGCTCGCCCAAGAACGAGGCATCGTGCGAACGTGCGATCTGTCGGACATTGGCATTCAGCGCGGCTACCTGAGCTGGATGTGCGATGAGGGTCTGCTCATCAAGGTCGGGTACGGTCTCTATCGCTCAGGCCATCGTCCGACCGCACCCGACCGCCGGAATGGCATTCCTGCGAGACAATCCAGCAGGCACCGGCTGCCTGTCCTGCTGGATGACGGATGAGCTGACCATCGACGCGATTTCGTGGGCAAGTCGTTTGGTCTGGCCGCGTTCACATCGCTGCGCGAACTTCAAGCCTCGGCCAGCGGCCATCCAAGTCACTTGGCGATCTTCGATAGCTTCTTCCGCATGGTCGAGCAGCGAAAGGGTGAACTGTCCCTGCGGTTGTGGCATGAGGTACTGATCCTCCAAGCAACTGCGATATATCAATGCCACCCCAATACGGGATATCTGCCCTGGCTTGGTGGATGCGAAGCGCTAGGGTGTCGGCAATGGGCAGGTCAGCACCGATCACGATTTGGCGGCTGTCGCAATTGCCGATTTCGACGAACCCATCCGTCGCCAGCCCGTCATCAGGTCGCCTGCTGGTGATGCTGATGACGCCGCCCGCTGCGTTCCGCCCATAAGCGCCTGACGGTTATTCGGCGGCGGACCAGAGCGCGGGAGAACATCGTACGACGGAGCGTCATATCGCATCGTGGCGTAGGAAAGGCAGTGGCCCCTCAAATTGATACGTCTCGAGCCTTTGGCCTGTTCCAAAGCTCCAGAATCCGCGTTTTATCTAGTGCCATGTGCGGAGGCGCCAGTAGGTTTTATTTCGCGGAGGCATAGCGGTCCTCAGGGAGGAGGTAGTCTGCTCCGCTGGGTCTCGACACAACGATGTAGCCATTTCACCGACAGATCAACCGGTACATCGGGTGGCAGATCTCCGTCACACGCCTAGACGGTCCCGCATCGCGAACCATAGCATGGCGAGCGTGTGCAACGGAGTGCGCAGCGTCGTGCCTCCGGGGAAGGGCGGTGGAGCGATCGAG
>Ga0081455_10000278_pt1 | contig 67808 bp, 64 predicted proteins | sample TabmetS3T2R1_FD_70207 | JGI IMG/M metagenome (GOLD analysis project Ga0081455, IMG submission 70207) | Tabebuia heterophylla rhizosphere microbial communities from the University of Puerto Rico - S3T2R1 | ecosystem: Host-associated > Plants > Roots > Rhizosphere ...
AGACGGCTGACACCACTGCCGGCCGATGGCGACGGAAACGCCACCACATCAGCCTCCACTGACCCGCCATATAGTAGCGTTCCTGGTCAGCGGTCAGACGCTCCGAGACATAGGGGTCCCACGGCTCACGATTGACGAAGTGCGGCGCACGGCGCTTGGGAGCGTTGGGCGAAGCGATCTGGTCAGTCATGTCACGTGTCCGCCCTCATTTCTCGGAGCCGGCGCCGAAGCGAATACGCGGGTCCAGCGCCGCCAGCGCCAGGTCGGAGATCAGCATGCCGATGACGGTCAGCGCCGCCACGAACAGCAGGAAGGTGGCGCCAAGGTTGACGTCCTGTGTCTTGAGCGCGCCCAGCAACATGGGGCCGGTCGTCGGGAGGGACAGCACCACCGAGACGATGACCGAGCCCGAGATCACATCGGGCAGAAGCCCGCCGATATCGGCCACGAAGGGGTTGATGGCGTGGCGCAACGGGTACTTGATCAGGAGGCGCAGCGGCGGCAGACCCTTGGCGCGGCCGGTGACGACATATTGCTTCTGCAATTCATCCAACAGGTTGGCGCGTAGCCGACGGATCATGCCGGCCGTTCCTGACATGCCGATCACGATCACCGGGATGACCAGATGCTGCAGCACCGACAATGCCTTGCCCCAGCTCATGGGCTGCTCAATGTATTCCGGGTCCATCAGGCCGCCGATCGACAGGCCGAAATAGACCTTGCCGACATAGAGCAGCACCAGCGCCAGCAGGAAGTTCGGGATGGCGAGGCCGACAAAGCCGATGAAAGAGGCGATGTAGTCGCCGAGCTTGTACTGATGCGTCGCAGCATAGACGCCGATCACGAAGGACACGGTCCAGATGAAGATGATGGTGGCCGATTCCATGATCACGGTAAGCGCCAAACGCTCGCCGATCAGGTCGGCCACCGGCACGGTATCCTGGCAGCTGAGGCCGAAATCCCAGCGAAAGATGCCGGAGACCCAGTGCAGGTAGCGCTGCCATAGCGCCTGGTCGAGGCCGTACATCTGCCGCAGCTCCTCGGCGCGCCTCATGGCGTCGGGATCGCCGCGCGCCAGAAGCTCGTCGATCTGCGAGGTGACGCAGTCGCCCGGTGGCAAGTCGATGATGAAATAGACGATGAAGCTGATGATGAAGAGAGTGGGAATCATCAGCAGGATGCGGCGGGCGACGTAGCGAAGCATGTTATTGAGCCTCTTCGGAATCCACCACCCGTCCCCCAGACAGGCCATCGGCGGATCGCGCCATGCGCACGTAGTGACCCTCTGAAACTTCCGTCCAATACACCGGCGTTCGTCCGGTGTCGCGAAACGGCTCCGGCCAAGCCGCCGGATCGGACGCCTTGCCTTCCATCAGCGCGCTGAGATCAAGCCGTGCATTCGGATCTGGGACAGGCACGGCCGAGAGCAGGGCCTTGGTATAGGGATGCAGCGGTTTCCTGAAGAGCTCGCCCGAAGGCGCGAGCTCGACCAGGCGGCCCGCACACATCACGGCAATCCGATCGGCGATATAGTCGACCACGGCGAGGTTGTGGGAGATGAAGAGGTAGGTGAGGCCAAGCTGCTTCTGCAGATCCTTCAAAAGATTCAGGATCTGCGCCTGGATCGACACATCGAGCGCCGACACGGGTTCGTCGCAGATGACCATATCGGGTCGCAGGGCAAGCGCACGCGCGATGCCAATTCTCTGCCGCTGGCCGCCGGAGAAGGAATGCGGGTAGCGGCTGAGGTGGCGACGATCCAAGCCCACCATCTCCATCAGCTCGCTGACCATTTCGCGACGATAGGCGTCGTCGCCGATGCCGTGGATCGCCAGCGGTTCCACCAGGATGTCGTAGACCGTCATGCGCGGGTTGAGCGACCCGAACGGATCCTGGAAGATGAACTGCAGCTTGGTGCGGAAACGGTCGAGATCACTGCCGTCCAGCGCCAGCACGTCGATCTTGCGCCCCCAGTCGTCGAATACGATACGACCAGCTCCAGGGTTGGCGGCGCCCTGGCCAGGATCCGCCGAGATGCCGCGCATGAGGATCTTGCTGAGCGTGGTCTTGCCGCAACCGGACTCGCCCACAAGGCCCAGGCACTCGCCGCGCTCGACGTCGAAGCTCACGTCGTTGACCGCGCGGACGGTGCGCGTCGTACCGCCGCCCAGCAGCTGCTCAAGGAAAGTGTCGGCCTTGCGGATGCGGAAGGTCTTCGAGAGGTGGCGCACTTTCAGTACTGGCGCCTTGGGATTGAACGAGGTGGTGGGCGTCGCGGTCGCTTTCTCCTTCAAGAGATGGCCCGTGGCAGCCGTGATCTCGCGGATAGGCACCAGCCGCTCGCCCGGCGCCATGTCGAAGCGCGGCACGGCGTGCAACAGCGCCTTCAGATAGGGATGCTGCGGATCGCGGAAGATGTCGTGCAGGTCACCGGACTCGACGACCTTGCCGCGATACATCACGACGACATCGTCGGCGACATTGGCGACGACGCCGAGATCGTGCGTGATCATCAGCAGGGCCATGCCAAGCTCGGCTTGCAGGTCTTTGACGAGGCGAAGGATCTGCGCCTGGATGGTGACGTCGAGCGCGGTAGTCGGCTCGTCGGCGATCAACAGCGCCGGCCGGCAGACCAGCGCCATGGCGATCATGGCGCGCTGGCGCAGGCCGCCCGACAGCTCGAAGGGATAAGTGCGGAGCGCCCGCTTGGGATCGGGGAAGCCGACCATGCGCAGCATGTCGACGGTGAGCTCGTCGATAGCGGTCCGGCTCAGCTTGCGGCCGGCCAGCTGGACCGCCTCGGTGATCTGATCGCCCAACGAATGGATGTTGCTGAGATGGCCGCCGGCATGCAGCCGCACCGCCTCTCCAATCTGATCACCGACCGTGTGCAGCGCCGAGAGCGACGTCATCGGCTCCTGGAAGATGATTGAGATGGCGCCGCCGCGGATGGCCCGCATCTCGGGCCCTGTGCGGTCGAGCTGGGCGATGTCGATGGTGCCTGCAGTGCCGCGCGGATCGGCAAACCGAATGGCACCCGAGGCGATGGTGGCCGTACGTGGCAACAGCCCCATGATCGCCTGACTGCAGACTGATTTGCCGGAACCCGACTCACCCACCAGCGCCAGCGTGCCTCCGGCTGGAATCGAGAAGCTCACATGGTCGACCGCCCGCAATGTGCCTTCATGAACGCCGAAATCGACGGTCAGCTCTTCTACCCGCAGCAGATCCATCATACTGTTTCTTCCTGACCCGCCACAGCGATGCCCATCGCCTTTAGATTGGCGCGTGTCGCCCTGCTCAACCTCAGCTCCGTCGCCTTGGCTGCTTCCGCCGCTCGTTCGACGACGTCGTGGAAGCCGTCGAGAGAGGAATCGATTTTGACCGTCCGGCCTCCGACCGAGCCTACCGAGAGCTGCATCCAGCCATCGGAGCGGTCACGCTTGGTCGAGAAGTAGCTGAGCTTCAGGCGGTCGAGACGGCTCCATTCGACAATGCCGCCAGCCGGACCGTCGGCGCAGAGCGTGTCAGCCGCCAGGAGATAGCGCGTGTGGTGACGCAAGGCCGTACGCACCAAAAAGAGGACGAACAGCACGCAGCCCGCGGCCAATACCAGAGCCAGCCAGTGATTGACGTCGAGGAACAGGAGCGGTGCGCCGCATAACAGCGCTCCGGCCGAAGCACGGATGTAGTCGGCCCACAGCGTCTGGCGTGGATAGCGCAGATCGGCAGAGCTCACCCGCGTGCCTCCCCTGTCGCGGATGGTATGTCCGCGAACAATTCGCGTGCCGGGCGCAGCCGCAATCCCGGCATGGTCAGTGCTTTTTCCCACATAGACCTTAGGAAATCCCACGCCTCGGCGTCCATCGCAAGATGATGACTGAGGATGCCGACCGGCTCGTTCAGCCCCGTGCGCGCCCGCACCAGCGCCGTGACGAGGGCATCCAGCGCCATCCCTTCGCCGACAAAACCACGGCGGCTCTTCCAGTCCAAGAGGTCGACATGGGTGTTGACTTCCCGCAGGCCACGCAGCGGCTGAGCCCGGCGTGGCCCGAAAGTCGACAGTCCGCGAAATCCAATTTCAGGCAAGGTCGGCACCAATGCAGGCGCGATGCGGTTCCAAGGTGGCACCAGGACGGGCAGGGCGCGGCCGGCGAACAGCCGCTCCATTACCAGCCAACCGGTGCCCAACTCGCCCAGCACAAGCATGGCGGGGCGGTGGGCTCCGAGCTCCATCCTCTTTTCGGACTGCGGCGCATGGTTGATGTGCGCGTAGCCATGCTGCAGCAGGTCGATACCGGCCTCACCGGCCACACAATCCACCAAGCCTTCCCTGGCTTGCACCGGGATGACGGCAAGCGCCAGCGGAACGCCTGTTTGGCGATGCAGTCCCACCAGCTGGCCGAGACTCGGTCCGCCGTCGGCCGCATCGTCGTCGCGCCACCATAGATCAGCCGTGCGGCCGGCGTCCCGCCAACGCGTGACCTCATCGGAGAACGCCTGCCAGCTAGGCATTGCAGCGAAGTCTCATGAGGCGGTGCAGCAACCGGGCACTCGCCGGGCCGCCTTCGACGCTGCAGCGCGGGAAGCTGCGGATCGACGGGCCGTCGAGCGCACGCCGCACGGCGTTGGCCAACGTTTCGGGCGCGAGAGTCCCGGCCGGCACCATGGCGACCATGCCGCGCTCAGCCAGTAACTCGGCGCGATCGGACTGCTCGGTCTCGCGCTCGCTGCCAAAGGGCACGAAAACCGCCCGGTCGGCGCAGCAGAGTGTCTCGATCACGGTGTTGTAGCCGGCCTGGGAGATCGACAGCGTTGCATTGTGCAGTAAAGTCGTAAAATCGGATCGTGCCGGCTCGATGGCGATGCCGTTATCGGTCGGCAATCGGGCCTGCTCGCCAGCCGGCAAATTAACCCCGACAAGCAGGCGCCAGCGCCGATCGGCCAGCGGCGTCTTGGGGCGCGCCGCGATGGCCGCCTGAAGCAACGGGGCGCCGACGGCACCGCCCCCCACCGAAACGATGACTTCGCCGACACCCGCGCCGCCTTGGGGGCGACGCGACAGGTCGTGTTCGGCGACATAGCCGGTGTAGTGGGCGCGCGTCCTGATCTCCTCCCAGCCATTGAAGCTTCTCCTGAAGTCTACGAGTGCCGGGTCGGCATGGATCAGGACGGCGTCAAAGGAAGCGTTGAAAATCTCGACGACTTCGGCGACGCGCTGGGCCGAAGTGCGACGTACCACATCGCGTACCGAGGAGACGATCAATGGGCGGGGTTCGAGGGCCTTGGCTGCCTCGAGGAGCGGCAGGAGCTCGAAACGCAGACGAGTGCGGCCGAACGGAAACTGCTCGGTGATCAGGATATCGGGCGTCTCGACACGCAGCAGATCGAGCAGGATCTGGGTGCGTTTGACGCAAAAAGCCTCGTCGAGCGGCGTGCCGTCCAGCTGGCAGAGATCGCGCAGCGTTTCGTCTGCTGCGCGAACGGGCGGAAGCTGATGGAAACGGACGCCGCCCAATGACAGCCCGGACGTCGGCGCGCCACCGGACACCAGCAGGACATCGAAGCCACCGTCAGCGAGTGCGCGCGCCAAAGTCGCAGCGCGCCGTAGGTGGCCGATGCCCAGCAGATGCTGCGCGTAGAAGAAAATGCGCATCACGCGGCGAACGGCACATTGAGACGGCCGATCCGCACGGTGCCGTCAGACGTCACCTCGAGGAAATGCACGCAGTTCCAATCGAGCCTGTGCGGCAGCCTGTCTGTCATGTCCCAACCTGTGGCCAGAGCAAGCAAGGCGCGGATGGTAGCCTTGTGCGAGATCGCCACGGCCGGCTCGCTGAGGCCCTTGGCCCATTGCCCAATGCGCACCATGACCGCGCGCGGCGACTCCCCGCCAGGCGGCTGGAAGTCCAGGGCACGGCGCTCCTGGTCGATGAACGCCTGACCAACGGTGGCGCGTAACCCGGCGACGGTGTAGCCCTCCCAGCTGCCGAAGCTCATCTCGCGCAAGGCCGAGCAGATCGTCACGGCCGCAGCCGGACGCAGCAGCTCGGCCGTCTTCCGTGCCCGCCGCAATGGGCTGCTGACGCGTTGCCAGCCATCGGCCGGCGGCGGCAGGCGACGGCGCCGCGCCTCGGCTTCACCCGCCGGGCTCAGCGGGATGTCGGTCATGCCCTGCAAGCGGCGCTCGATGTTCCAGACCGTTGCGGCGTGGCGCAGGACGGCGAAGGGCACGGTCATTGCAGCCTTCGCAGCGCAATAGCCATGGCCTGGGCCACGACTTTTTCGTCATGGCGGGCGCGGACCCGAGCGCTCGCAGCAGCGCCAAGCCTCATGCGCTCGGCTGGCGAGTCGAGGAGGCGACCGACAGCGTGCGCAAAGGCCCGCGCATCACCAGCCGGCGTCAGCAGCCCACTCACGCCGTCCGCGACCACAGCCGCCACGCCTCCAGAATAGCCGGCAACCACAGGCAGGCCGGCAGCCTGGGCTTCGAGAAAGGCCATGCCATAGGCTTCGTTGATCGCCGGCCAAAGGTAAAGGTCGGAAGTCGCATAGATCGCCGGCAGCTTTTGATGGGGTACGGCACCGGCAAAGTGCACGCGTCCGCGCAGGGGTGCCATCAAGGCCTCGATTTCCGGACGCGCCGGCCCGTCGCCGACCAGGACCGCCCGCCATGGCCGGTCGCATAGGAACGTCAGCGCCTCGGCGAGAACGCGATAGGAGTCGAGCTTGTCGCGGACGCGCATCATACCTACGCTCAAGAGCACCGGCGGATCGTTGTCGGCGGTCCTGACGACAAACGGCGTGGCGTCGATGAACGGCGGCAGCCAAACCTGATGCGCGCCAGGCCGCAGGCGTGCCTTCACGCCGACGACATCGCGCGGATTGACGGTCAGCACCAGGTCGGCCGCCGCCAAGGCGCGCTCGACGGCACGATGGCCGAGGCGGGTCGCGCCCTGGGCACGACGCGGCGAGTGCGAAGCCTCGGCGATGACATAGGGCAAGCCAAGCGCGCGCGTAACGAGCGGACCCAGCCAATCGGGCTTCCGATAGTAGCAGTGATAGGTGAACCAGAGGTCGAAGCGTTCCGGGTGATGTCCAGGCAAGGCGCGCCAATTTGCGATCAGGTAGGCTGCCTGTTGTCGTGCCCAGCGCTCACCCGCCAGATGTGCCTCTGGTGGGGGCACGCCAGGCAGGACGCGACTCCTCTGGGGCATCGCCACGCGATGACCCAATCGACGCAGCAGACGACGCAGGCCGCGCGCCATCTCGCGGTCGCCTGAGGGCGTGGGATCATCAGGCGGCTTGAGCGGCGTGTGCAACAGCACCCGCATGAGAATCACTCCGCTGCCCGAGTCTCCAAGACTCTGGTCTCGATCATCGGCGGTTGGCCAAGTGCGGCCGCGATCCAGTCGACCCCGGCATCGAAGGAGAACCGGGTGCGCACGATCTCGCCGGCACGCTCAGAGAGGCGTTGCCGCAGCTCTGGATTGCTCGCAAGCTTGGCCAGCGCAGCCGACAGCTCCTCGGGCGCGCCCGGTGCGACCAGCAAGCCGCTCTCGCCATCGGTCAAGAACTCGCCAATGGCGGCCGCCCGGGTCGAAACGATGGCGAGCCCCTGATGGGCCGCTTCCATCAGGACATTGGGCAGACCGTCCTGGTCACCGTCTGCCGCCCTCTTGCTCGCCAGCACGAAGAGATCGGCACGGGCCAAGGCAGCGAACACCGCCTTTTGTGGCTGAGCACCATGCCAACGGCAGCACTCGGCAATACCGAGACGGCTGGCCTGCGCCTTCAGCCCGTCGGAAAGTTCACCCGCACCGATGTGCTCGAAGCGCCAATGCAGCGACGCCGGCAGCTTGGCCAGGGCGTTCAAAAGGTCGTCATAGCCCTTTTTCTCGACCTTGCGGCCGATCGACAGGATCAACACCGGATCAGCGGGATTCGACCCGTTGCGTCGGGAATGTCGAAGCGGAGGCAGCGGGAGATGGGCCACGTCGAGGCCATGATAGATGAGCTTTAACCGGTCAGGATGCGGCGCCAGCGCACGAAGCCGCTGCAGGCCCACAGCAGTGCAGGTCACCAGCCAGGAACAGTCGGCGAGCTTGTGCGTCACGTCCCAGTTGTTGCTGGTCCAGATGTCCTTGGCGTGAGCCGAAACACTCCACGGCAGGCAGCGCATCGTCGCAGCGTAACGCGTGACCGAGGATGGCGTGTGCAGAAAGTGGGCGTACAGTCGCTCGATCGAGCGCGGAAGCTCGGCCGCCAGGACCAGAGCCTGCCCCCACCGCCGCAGGCGATTGGCGCTTGGATCTCGCCTCAGGTCGGCGAGGAATTTTTGCCTGGCCATGGCGTAGCCGGGCAGGCGCCGTGCCTTGAGCCAGCCCGCCAGAACACGGCGCGGGTCGTCCTTGAGGTATTCCGGCAAGTAGACGGTACGAGCCATGACACGGTCGTGCACGGGATGACGAGCCCTGTCCGCAGGCCGTCGCAACGACCAGATCTCGAGCGCCACGCCGCGTGCCTCCAAGCCTGCAATCTCTTGGGCGATAAAGGTCTCGGAAAGGCGCGGCCAGCCCTTCAGCACGACCGCGATGCGGGCGTCCATTTGGCGCAACATGTAGTTCCGGCGATCAGGTCCTTGCGCGGAGCGGCGACACGGCCGGCTCGGCGCTGTCAGCGACGTTCCCTATCGCCTCGAGCGGTGCGGGGCGACGCGGCGGATGGGCGAGTTGCTTGGCGACAAGACGCCAGACGTTGGGAAGCCCGTCGAGCAAGCCCGGCACGACGACATCGGTCGGCAGGCCCTGTTGAGGAAGCTGGCGCAACGCCGTGGCCATGGCGTGCGGGTCGCGACCGCGGTCGGCATCGAGCATCTCGATCAGGCCGACATTGCGCGCCGCCCGAGCGCGGATGAACTGCTCCAGGCGCGGCTTGGTGCGCGGCACGATGATCGCCTTCTTGTCGAAGGACAGGATCTCACAAAACGTGTTGTAGCCACCCATGGCCACCACGCCGGCAGCACGCTGCATCAGCGCGCCGAGATTGTTGGTAAAAGTGAGCGTCCGGATATTGCGGAACTTGGCGGCGCGGTCCTTGAACGCCTCGCGCTCGCTCGCCGACATGAAGGGGCCGAACACGATGACCGCGCCGTAAGGGATGTGCGGATCGCTCTCGTAGGCCGCCAGCACCCAGTCGATCAGGTTGGCGCCGTCACCGCCACCGCCCGCGGTGACCAGGATGAAGGGCCCGTGGATCTCCTCCATCTCGTGGGGAACGTCGGTATGTAGCGGCAGGTCGCGACGCAGGTAGCCGGTATAGATCATCTTGTGGCGCACCGAGGGCGGCACCTCGATGCCGGTCAGAGGCTTGTTGATCTGCGGCAAGCCATAGATCCAGATTTCATCGTAGAGGTCGCGCAAGGCCGGCACGACATTCTTGCGCTCCCATTCGGCAGCAAGCGCAGCGGGGTCGTCCATGACATCGCGCAGGCCGAGCACCAACGGGGTGCCGCGCTCCTTGAGCATGCGCAGCGTCGGCCCGACCTCGCCGCGCAGGCCGAGCGGCTCCTTGTCGACGATGAAGAGGTCGGGCTGATAGATGTCGGCCGTGTCGCGGATGATGCGGGTTCGCATTTGAAGGGTATGCTCGACGCCGACCCTGAGATTGGCCGAGTCGTATTCGCCAGTCTCGATCTTGACCACGCCCGGAACGCGCACAAAATCGATACCCGAGCGGAACTCGTAGGAACCGATCACCGGGGAACCGGAAATGATCAAGACAGAGACCGAGTGGTCGGCCTCGACGATGGCATTGGCAATGGTGCGGCAGCGGCTGACATGGCCGAGGCCGAACGAGTCGTGGCTATAGAGCAGCACACGCTTGGACCGGCTGCTTGCGGGCATTCGATGCGTCCCCCCGTTGCCGAAGCGCCTCCTGCCCCGACCGGTGAAATCCGGGCGGACTATGCCATAGGGCCCGGTCGGCGCGAACCCCCCGCCACTCGACACAAAATGTCGAATGTAGTCAACGCATTGATCGAATATAGGTAGTTTAGGGGGGCCGGCCAGCGCGGATTCCATGCAACGCAATCTATTCGCTTATATCTGGCGACATAGTCGCCACGAGCAGCTCATCATCCTGAGCTTGGTCGTGTTCGCCCAGATCTTCTATTTCATGTCGCTGACGGTGCCGAAATCGATCGTCAATAACGGCATCCAGGGCAACGCCTTCAAGACCACCAAGACAATCCCGTTCCTGGTCTGGGAGCTCGATCTGTCGGCCGTGCTGCCGGGCAAGGTGATTCGTCTGTTCGACGGCTTCCAGGTCGACCAGCTCTCCTACCTGGTGGTCATGAGCTTCGTCTTCCTGGCCGCCGTGGTCGTGAACGGCCAGTTCAAGAAGAGCATCAACACCCAGAAGGGCCGCATGGGCGAACGCATGCTGCGCCGCCTGCGCTATGAGCTCTACGACCGCATTCTGCGCTTCCCGCCGGCCCACTTCCGCAAGGTCAAGCAGGCCGAGCTCGCCACCATGATCAAGGACGAGGTCGAGCCCTTGGGCGGTTTCATCGGCGATGCCTACGTACAGCCGATGTTTTTAGGCGGCCAGGCACTGACAGCGATTATCTTCATCATGCTGCAGAACTGGCTGCTCAGTATCATCGTGATCGTGCTGCTGGCGGCCCAGATGGCGATCATTCCACGCCTGCGCAAACCTGTGCTGGTGCTGGGCCGCCAGCGGCAGATCTCGGCACGCCAGCTCGCCGGCCGCATCGCCGAGACCGCCGACGGCGTCAACGAGATCCACATCCATGGCGCCGCCAACTACGAGCGTGCCGACATTTCCGAGCGACTAGGCCGGATCTTCAAGATCCGCTTTGATCTCTATCAAAAGAAGTTCGTCGCCAAGTTCTGGAATAACTTCCTCTCCCAGGCGACGCCATTCGCGATCTATCTGGTGGGCGGCTACTTCGCCATCACCGGCCATATGGATGTCGGCGCCGTGGTCGGCGTGCTGCTCGCCTACAAGGACCTGCCCTCTCCCATCAAGGAGCTGATCGACTGGGACCAGCAGCGCCAGGACGTCCAGATCAAGTACGAGCAGGTGATCGACCAGTTCCAGCCCGAAGGCATGATGCCTGATGAATTGCAGGTGATCCCCGATGGCCCACCGCCGCCGCTTGGCCAGGAACTTGCGTTGGCGGGCGTGACGGTCTCGGAAGATGGCAGGGTGAAGCAGCTCGATGGCATTTCGCTCGTTCTCCCGACCTGCACGAAGACGGCCGTGATCGGCGGCGCGAGCTCGGGCAAGGACGTGCTGGGCCAGGTTCTGGCACGGCTGGCCTTGCCTTCGGGTGGATCGATCAAGATCGACGGCAAGGACTTCTTCCAGCTACCGGAGTATGTGCTCGGTGCGCGCACGGCCTATGTCGGCCAGGAAACCTACCTCTTCCCGCTCTCGGTGCGCGACAATCTCCTGTTCGGCTTGAAGATCCGACCGATCGCGAAGGCGAGCTACGACGACGCCACGCGCGCACTGCGCGAAGCCTTCTGGAAGGAGTCGGTGCGCGCGGGCAACCCGGCCCTCGATCCCAACGCCGATTGGATCGACTACGAGCTCGCCGGCGCGACCGGGCCTGCCGACCTGCTGCCATGCATGGTTGACGCGCTGAAACAGGTTGAGCTGGACGACGACATCTATGCATTGGGCCTGCGCGGCACCATAGACACCGCTGTCCGCCCGGACCTTGCCGAGAAGATCCTGAAGGCAAGACACACCCTGCACGGCCGGTTGCAGAATGACAGTTATGCCGGCCTGCTCGAGCCATTCAGCGCAGACCGCTACAATCGCAATCTTTCAGTCGCCGAGAATCTGCTGTTCGGCACGCCCGTTGGAAACCAGTTCGACGGCGACAATATCGCGGCCGATCCCTACGTGCAGTCGGTGCTACGGGAGCTGGGCCTCGATCTCGAGCTGCAGCGCATGGGGCTCACCATCGCAGAGACGATGGTCGAGCTGTTCTCGGGCCTGTCGCCTGACAATCCATTGTTCGAGCAGTACAGCTTCATCTCGGCAGATGAATTGCCCAATGTCCGGCTGCTGCTGCAGCGCCTGGGTGGCAAGGGAGTCGAGGCTGTGCCGGAGGCCGAGCGGCCGCGCCTCATGACCTTGCCGTTCCGCTATATCGAGGCACGGCATCGTCTTGGCCTGATCGATGCGGCCATGGAAGACCGATTGCTGGGCGCCCGACGCTCCTTTGCTGCAGGACTGCCGGCCGAGTTGCGCAGCGCCGTCGAGTTTTACGACTTCGGCCGCTACAACAGCGCCGCCACCTTGCAGGACAACGTCCTGTTTGGCCGTCCGGTCTATGGCCAAGCGCAGGCGGAACAACGGATCGGCACCCTGATCGCCGAGGTCCTGAGCGAGCTCGACTTGCGCAATGCGGTGATCGAGGTCGGCTTGGAATACAATGTCGGTGTCGCCGGAAAGCGCCTGCCGGCAACGCAGCGCCAGAAGCTTGGCATCGCGCGGGCCCTGATCAAGCGGCCGCAGCTGCTGATCGTGAACGAGGCGGTAGCGGTATTCGACGGCCGCACCCAGGATCGCATCCGCGATAACATATTGGCCGCTGCCAAGAAGGACGGGCGCGGCGTGGTCTGGATCGCCAACCGACCGGCGCAAGCCGAGCCGTTCGAGCAGATCGTGGTCATGCAGGGCGGCAAGATCGCTGCCCATGGAGCGCCGGCGGAGCTGGCCAAGCGCGGCGGATTGTATGCCGAGTTGATGGCGTCGGCTTGAGGGGAATTCAGGGAGAGCAGCCATGAACCTCAACGATGAAGTTGAACTTCTGAAGGGCGTGCCGATCCTGGCCAAGATCGAGCCGGCCAAGCTGAAGCTGATCGCTTTCACGAGCGAGCGTCTGAACTACTCGGAAGGCCAGGAGCTGTGCCATCAGGGCGATCCTGGCGATGCCATGTACGTCATCCTCGCCGGCGTTGCGGAGGTGTTGATCGATACGAAGAACGGCGGCGGCCAGATCCGTGTCGCCGAGATGAAGAAGAACGACTTCTTCGGCGAGACCGCCATCCTCTGCGACGTGCCCCGCACCGCGACCATCAAGGCGACGACGCCTCTGAGCACGCTCAAGATCTCCAAGGACATGTTCTATCGCCTGGTCGCAGAATTCCCGCAGATGGCGATCGAGATCATGCGCGAGCTGGCGCATCGTGTGGACGACACCAACAAGAAGCTGCAGGAAGCAACGGCGAACAAGGCTGCCTGACCGATCGACATGAGCCGGCTCGACAGCTTCATCGCGCGCATGCAGGCGCAGCGCGACTGCCTCAATTTTCTCAAGTCGGCCGTCGATGGTCTGCCTGGACCGATCTTCGAGGTCGGGCTTGGCAATGGTCGAACCTACGATCATCTCCGCAACCTCTTTCCCGGACGCGAGATCTACGTCTTCGAGCGCAAGATTGCGGCGCACCCCGATTGCGTTCCCCCAGACGACCACTTGTTCCTCGGCGAAGCGCGGGACTCAATTCCGCGGGCGGCACAGAAGCTCGGCAGCAAAGCGGCCCTTATCCATACCGATCTGGGGACGGGCGATCATGAGGCCAACATGGCCATGGGCAAATGGCTCGGGCCTGCCCTCGATTTGCTCGCTGCCCCTGGTGGCTACGTGCTCGCCAACCAGCGCCTCGAGGTTGCGCGCTGGCGCCCGCTACCCGAGCCGACCGGCGTGCCGAGAGACCGATATTTTCTTTATCGAGTTGGCTAACGGCTGAAAAGCTGCAGCAGCACCAACAGCACCACGGCTCCGACCACCGAGCCGATGAAGCCAGCCGGTTCGCCGGGAGCATAGAGGCCGAGGGCCTGACCGCCATAGGTCGCGATCACCGCGCCGACGATGCCGATGACAATGGTGACGATGATGCCACGCGGATTGGGGCCGGGCGTGATAATGCGGGCAAGGATGCCGATGACCAGGCCGATCAGCAGGATAGCCAGGATATGCATGAGGTGTTTCTCCTAAACCTCGAAGGTGGCCAGCACCGGGACATGGTCGGACGCCTTGCTCCAATCCCGCAAGTCAACGTCGATACAGTGGCTCTGGACCGCGCTCGACAACGCCGGCGTGGCAAGGATGTGATCCAACCGTCGACCACGGTTGGACTTGCGCCAGTCGTTGTTGCGATAGCTCCACCACGAATAGAGCTTCTGGTCAGCAGGCACAAAGCGGCGCGGCACGTCGATCCAGTCGAGCGAAGCCTGCAGCCGGCCGAACAGATCGACTTCGATCGGGGTGTGCGACACGATCTTCAAAAGCTGCTTGTGACTCCAGACATCATGCTCGAGCGGCGCGACATTGAGGTCGCCCACGGCAATGCGGCGCAATCCCTTGCGGTCCCGCGAACCCGGTTTCCGGTCGGCAAACCATTGCGCCATCTCGCGGTAGAAATCGAGCTTGTGCGCAAACTTGTCGTTCAGGTCCGGATCGGGGATGTCTCCCCCTGCCGGGATATAGAGGTTGTCCAGCAGGATCGGATCGCCACCGGTGTCGAGCGCGACCTCGATATGCCGGCAGTCTTCCTTGCCGCAACGGTGATGGATATCCGTCGCGGTGAACGGGACCTTCGAGACAATGGCGACACCGTTGTAGGACTTCATGCCCTGCACCAGGCGATGCGTATAGCCCAGCGCCTCGAACGCCTTGTGCGGAAAGGCGTCATCCGGGCACTTGGTTTCCTGCAGGCAGAGGACGTCCGGTTTCCGCAGCCTCAGGTAGCGTTTGACGTTGTTGATCCGCAGGCGGACGGAATTGATGTTCCAGGTGGCGATGGAGAGGCTCATTCCCGTCACTATATCCTGGGATAATCTCGGTCTGGGAGACCTCCGATGCAGATGGATGGCGACGAAAGCAGCAACATCGAGGATCGACGCGGCGAAGGCGGATTTGCCGGCGGTTTCGGTGGCGGCGGCGGTGGTTTCGGCGGCATGGGTGGGGGAATCCCAATTCCCGTCGGCGGTGGGCTGGGGGTCGTCGGCATCATCATACTCGCGCTGCTCTTCGGTGCCGATCCCTCGGCGCTTCTGGGAGGCGGCAATACATCGAGCTACGCACCCAATCCGCAGGTCAGCCGATCGGCCCGCTCGCCTGGGTCGACCGCCGACCCGGAAACACAATTCGTATCGCGCGTGCTGAAGAGCACCGAGGACGTCTGGACCGGCCTCTTCCGCGACATGGGCCGCCGCTACGTCGACCCCAAGCTCGTCCTCTATCGCGACGCCACGCGCACCGAATGCGGCGTCGGCCAATCGGCGATGGGGCCGTTCTATTGCCCGGCCGACCAACGGGTCTACCTCGATCTGTCCTTCTTCGACGACCTGGCGCGCCGCTTCCACGCGCCCGGCCAATTCCCGCAGGCCTACGTCATCGCCCATGAAGTCGGCCACCACGTCCAGAACCTCTTGGGCATCAGTGGCAAGGTCGAGCAGATGCGCGAGCGGATGAGCAAGCGCGACGCCAATGCGCTCTCGGTGCGCGTCGAGTTGCAGGCGGATTGCTTCGCCGGCGTCTGGGCCAACCGCGCCGATGCAGAGCGCGGCGGCAAGATGATCGAAGACAGCGACGTCGAGCAGGCCTTGACCGCGGCGTCCGCGATCGGTGACGACCGCCTGCAGCGTCAGGCCCAAGGCCGCGTCGTTCCCGACAGCTTCACCCATGGCTCCAGCGCACAACGCATGCGCTGGTTCCGCATCGGCCTGGAAAGCGGCGACCCGCGCAAATGCGATACGTTCCGCGCACAGCAACTTTAGAAAGTTGCTAAACGGGCCGAACCCGGAGACAGTCCCTTCCAACCATGGCGGGGGCGGCGATGGCTGACGGAAACAGTGATAGTGCGCTTCTCGAGGTTGCTCGCGCGCTCCGACCGCGCATTCTGGCCGAGCGCGACAGGATCGAGGCAGCCCGCCGATTGACCGAGGACATTACGCGGGAATTGGCCGGCTCGGGCTTCTTCCGCATCTTCCTGCCCAATGCCTATGGCGGGCTCGACCTGGCGCCGACGCAAGGGCTGGAGGTCCTTGAAGAGTTGGCACGCGCCGATGCTTCTGTCGCGTGGTGTGTCTGGAACGGCAACACCCACTGGATTATCGCCCGGCTTGCCGCCGATGCCGCGCGCGCCATCCACGGCAAGGCCGATGTCGTTACCGCCAACAGTACCCGCGCTACAGGGCAGGCCGAGATGGTCTCCGACGGCTATCGCGTGAACGGTCGGTGGTCGCTTGTGAGCGGCTGCGAGCTTGCGAGCTGGATGGTGCTTCTGTGTGTTGTCCATGAGGGCGGAAAGCCACGGTTGGGGCCGTCGGGAGCGCCTGAGACCCGCTTCGTTTTACTTCCTGCGACCAAGTGCGAGATCATCGATACGTGGACTGTCGGCGGCCTGCGCGGCACCGGAAGCCACGACGTCGTCGTGCGCGACGCGTTCGCGCCAAGTAGCTACACGGCGGGCTTCAACGACCCCTTCGTCCTGCCCGAGCCGCGCTATCGCCTGCCGCCATTCTGCCGCGTCATTCCTGGTCTCGGCGCCATGGCGCTCGGCATTGCGCGAACCGCGATCGAGAGCCTCACCGAAATCGCCGTCGACAAGCAGCTTCAACGTTCGATGCAGCTTCTGCGCGAGAACCACGGCGCGCAGATCCGGGTCTCCGAGGCGGAGGCGCTGGTCCGCGCTGCGCGCCTGTACCTGTTCGACAGCCTGGACCGGCTCTGGCGAACTGTGATCGAGACGGGAAAGGCCCCGATCAAGGCGCGTGCGGATGTACGGATGGCGGCCTCGCACGCCGTTGCCAGCGCCGCCAAGGCGGTCGATCTCATGTACAGCGCCGCCGGCGCCACGGCCCTCTACGCCAGCTCGCCGCTGGAGCGTGCCTTCCGCGATGTGCACGCCATCACTCAGCACATCGGCGTCCACCCGCGCGTCATGGAAACGACCGGCAGGGTGTTGTTCGGCCTGGAGCCTGATACGCCGCTGCTCTAGCCAGGCCGTGTCGAGAAGGCCTCGTAGGCGTCCTCGACCAGGCTGACATGGTGAAGCATGGCAGCATGGGCGCCCGCCGCGTCGCCCGACAGGATCGCCCGGACAACGGCGTCGTGCTCCTGGACAGAACGGGACAAGCGGCCTTCGACGCGGAACTGGGCACGGCGGAACGGCCCGACCCGCCGACGCAGGGCCAGCGCGAACTCGGCGATAGGGGCATTGTGCGCACCGGCATAGATCGCCGAATGGAAATCGACATTGGCGTTCGAATAGGCATCGGGGTCGCCGGAAGCAGCTAGCGCGGCCATGGCGTCATGGCGCGCCTGCAGACGACGCCGCTCGACCGGCGTCATGCTCATGGCGGCGAGCCGGGCACAGGTTGCTTCCATCTCGGCCATGGCGACGAACAGGTTTTCGATCTGGTCAGGCGTCGCCTTTGAAACGACTGCGCCTTTGCGCGGGCGTACATCGATCAGCCCGCTCATTTTCAGCTGCCGCAGGGCCTCGCGAACAGGCGTGCGCGAGACGCCGTGTTGTTCGGCCAGACTCGCCTCGTCGAGGCGAAGGCCGGGCTTGAGGGTGCCATCGAGAATGCCATCAGCAATCGCTATCGCGAGCTTCTCGGCCAGGGTCGGATTGTTTGAGTCCATTGCGGTCAATTGCATACAAAATGGATGCCAAGGGTCAAAAAGTATGCAACCCGACCTTATTGCATACAAATTGCCTCGCATTAGGGAGGGGCAGACCAGGCGGTGGTTGGGCCGCCTGACGCGTATTTTTGCGTGAAAATTCAACAGAACCGATGACGCCAGGCCTCTTGGAAGGGGCTGGCACATTGCTTGCGACCACCGTCCTTGGCCGCCAACACCGGGCGGGTGAGAGGGGGAAGCAATGGTCAACAAGCTCAACATCGGGCGTCGGACCTTGTTGGGAGGCGCCGCCGGCATCGCGGCCTTGGGGCTTGGCGGCGCAGCGCAGGCGCAGAAGCCGCTGGTCGTGGGTTTCATCTATGTCGGCCCGCGTGACGACTATGGCTACAACCAGGCGCATGCCGAGGCCGCCGCGATCCTGAAGAAGATGCCGGGCGTGAAAGTGGTCGAGGAAGAGAAGGTGCCCGAGACGATCGCCGTCGAGAAATCGATGGAAAGCATGATCAATCTCGACGGCGCGACCCTCGTCTATCCCACCTCGTTCGGCTACTTCGATCCACACATGCTGAAGATGGCGGCGAAGTACCCCAAGATCGAGTTCCGGCATTGCGGCGGCTTGTGGAGCAAGGACAAGCATCCGATGAACACCGGCAGCTACTTCGGCTACATCGATGAATGCCAGTATCTTTCTGGCATCGTCGCCGGACACGCCACCAAGAGCGGCAAGCTGGGCTTCGTTGCCGCCAAGCCGATCCCGCAAGTGCTGCGCAACATCAATGCCTTCACCTTGGGGGCCAAGTCGGTGAACCCCAAGATCACCACCCAGGCGATCTTCACCGGCGATTGGGCGCTGCCGGTGAAGGAGGCAGAGGCGACCAACTCCATGATTGCCCAGGGCATCGATGTCGTGACCTGCCATGTCGACAGCCCGAAAGTGGTGATCGAGACTGCCGAGCGCGCCGGCATCTACACCTGCGGCTATCATTGCAACCAGTCCAAGCTCGCGCCCAAGGGCTACCTCACGGGCGCGGAGTGGAACTGGGAGCGCGTCTACACCGACATGGTCGAAGGCATGAAGAAGGGCCAAGCACCCGGCAACTTCGTGCGCGGCGGCCTGAAGGAAGGATTTGTCCGCACATCGGCCTATGGCCCGGCCGTGTCCGACGCCGCCAAGGCCAAGGCCGATGCCGTGAAGCTCGAGATGCTGAATGGCAAGTTCACGATCTTCCAGGGCCCATTGAAGGACAACAAGGGCAACACGGTCATCGCAGCCGGCGCCAGCCACATCCAGACCGATCCTGTTCTGGAAGGCATGAACTATCTGGTCGAGGGCGTCATCGGCGCCACGTCGTGAACGACCCCCTGCCGCCGCTTCGCATGGCCTTCCTCGCGAAGCGGGAGGGGCAGGAGCGAGGTCTTGCCAAGATGGGGCCAGCCCTCGAACGCATCGCCATACCGGTGCTCGCCCTGTTGGCATCGGCGGTCTTGTTCGGCCTGCTGCTGGCGATCTACGCCCAAGTCGATCCATTGGAGGCGTTCGCGCTCATGTACCAGGGCGCATTCGCGAGCTGGTTTTCCTGGCAGAACACGCTGACACGAGCGGCGCCGCTGATCCTGACGGCGCTCTGCACGGCGCTGCCGGCAAGGCTCGGCTTGATCATTATCGGCAACGAGGGCGCGCTGGTTCTGGGCGGTCTCGCCGCGGCCGCCACCGGCATCGGCCTCGCCGGCGCGCCATCGCTGGTCGTGCAGCTTGCCATGGCAGTGGCAGCCATGATTGCAGGCGGCATCTGGATCGCGCTCGCCGGCGGCTTGCGCCAGTGGCGCGGGGTCAATGAGACCATCTCCAGTCTTCTGCTCGCCTACATCGCCATCGCGCTGATGAACCATTTCGTCGAGGGGCCCCTGCGCGATCCGGCCAGCCTCAACAAGCCGTCGACCGCCCATATTGGCGAGGCCAATATGATCGGCACGCTGCCGGGCACAGACGTGCATTGGGGGCTGGTGTTCGGCGTCGTCGCCTGCCTGTTCGCCTACGTCGTGCAGCGCTTCACCACCTGGGGCTTCGCCATGCAGGTGATCGGCGGCAACGCCAAGACCGCGCGCATGATGGGACTCGACGTCGGCCGTTACGTGCTGCTGGCCTGCGCCGCCGGCGGCGCCGCGGCTGGCCTCGCCGGCATGGTCGAGGTTGCCGCCGTACATGGCCGCGCCAATGCCTCGCTCGCCGTCGGCTATGGCTATGCCGGCATCCTGGTGGCGTTCCTCGCCCGCCATCACCCGCTGGCCATCGTGCCAGTGGCGATCCTGCTGGGCGGCATCAGCGCGAGCGGCGGTCTCTTGCAGCGCCGGCTCGACCTGCCTGACGCTGCTGTCGTGGTGCTGCAAGGGATCATCTTTGTCGCCATCCTGGCCAGTGAAACGCTCTATGGGCGCCCTTGGGGGCGCCTTGGGGCGCGCCTCTGGAAGCCGAAGGAGGGCTGATGGACAGCGGCAGCATCGGCTTGTGGAGCGTCCCGCTGGCCATGCTGGCGGGTGCCATTCGCGTCAGCACGCCCTTCATCTTCGTCAGCGTCGGCGAATGCCTGACCGAGCGCTCGGGCCGCATCAACCTTGGCCTTGAAGGCAACCTCGTCATGGGTGCGATGAGCGCCTACGGCATTGCGCTCGTCAGCGGCTCGCCATGGCTCGGCGTGCTGGTGGCGGCGCTGGTCGGCCTGGCGTTGGGCGGCCTGCATGCAGCAATCTGCCAGCTGCCGCGGGTCAACGACATCGCCACCGGCATCGGCCTGATGCTGTTCGCGACCGGCCTCGCTTTTTTCCTGGGCAAGCCTCTCATCCAGCCCAAGGCGCCCAATCTCGGCGCGATCGATCTCGGCTGGTGGAGCGAGGTCCCGCAGGTCCACCAGGCACTGCAGGTGAACTATCTCTTCCTGGTCGGCATTGCGCTCGCTTTCGCCATGGCCTGGGCCCTCAGGAACACACGCTGGGGCTTGATCGTGCGCCTGGCTGGCGAAAGCGTCGATGCGGCCTTGGCGATGGGCGTGTCCGTCAATCTCGTGCGCTTCGTTGCGACGTCGATCGGCGGCGCCTTCGCCGGCGTGGGCGGCGCGTTCCTGTCGCTCTACTACCCGGGAAGCTGGAACGAAGGGCTGTCGAGCGGCCAGGGCCTTATGGCGGTGGCGCTGGTGATCTTTGCCCGCTGGGAACCGGTGCGCTGCCTGTGGGCCTCGTTGCTGTTCGGCGCGGCGGGCGCCATCAGCCCGGCCCTGCAGTCGGTCGGCGTGACGCAAGGCTACTACCTGTTCAATGCTGCGCCCTACGTGCTGACGCTCGCTCTCATGATCGCCACCTGCTCGCCCGAGCGCAGCCTGCGTGGCGCGCCGGGCGAGCTGGGTGCCGTGCACTAGTGTGATGATTCCGAAGTTCGTCAGCGAACTTCGGAATCTGAATCACACTAGATTCAATAGTTTAGTGGCCCGCTTATCCCTGAAATTCGCTGACGAATTTCAGGGGCGGGACACTAGGAGGAAGCAATGGCCCAGAAGCATGTCGAGTCCCGCCCCTATCCCTCGCCTTGGAACGGCGACCTGCGTGCTGACAACACGGCGCTGGTTATCATCGACATGCAGACCGATTTCTGCGGCGTTGGCGGTTATGTCGACAAGATGGGCTACGACCTGTCGCTCACCCGCGCACCGATCGAGCCGCTCCAGAAGCTGCTGGCGGCGACCCGGCAAACAGGCTGGCATGTGATTCACACCCGGGAGGGCCATCGCCCCGATCTCTCCGACCTGCCGGCCAACAAGCGCTGGCGCTCACAGCGGATCGGCGCAGGGATCGGCGATCCGGGACCGTGCGGACGCATCCTGGTGCGTGGCGAGCCGGGCTGGGAGATCATCCCCGAGCTGGCTCCGGCACCCGGCGAGCCGGTGATCGACAAGCCGGGCAAGGGGTCGTTCTGCGCCACCGATCTCGAGCTGATGCTGCGCACGCGCGGCATTGCCAACCTGGTGCTGACCGGCATCACCACCGATGTCTGCGTCCATACGACGATGCGCGAGGCCAATGATCGCGGCTTCGAATGCCTCATCCTCGAGGACTGCACCGGCGCCACCGATAAGGCCAACCATCTCGCGGCCTTGAAGATGGTCGAGATGCAAGGTGGCGTGTTCGGCGCCGTCGCCGACTCGAGCGCCGTGCTGAACGCCCTGTCATGAGTGCGCCGTCGTTGGAGCTGATCGGCTTCTCCAAGCGGTTCGGCGCACTGGCGGCCCTCGACGACGTTTCGGTGAAGGTCAACTCTGGCACCTTCCACGCGCTCCTGGGGGAGAACGGCGCCGGCAAGAGCACCCTCGTCAAATGCGCCATGGGCTACTACAGCGCCGACGAAGGCCAGATCCTGCTGAACGGCCGCGAAGCCGTGATCGAGCACCCACGCCAGGCACATGAGCTGGGGCTTGGCATGGTCTACCAGCACTTCACGCTGGTGCCCAACATGACCGTGCTGGAGAACTTCGTGCTCTCGCGCGGCGACCTGCCGGCGGTTGTCGATTGGGCGGGCGAGCGGAGTGCAGTGAAGGCCTTCCTGGCCACCACGCCCTTCGTCGTCCCGCTCGACACGCCTGTCGCCGACCTCGCCGCCGGACAGAAGCAGAAGGCCGAGATCCTGCGTCAGCTCTATCTCAAGCGGACCTTGCTGATCCTCGACGAGCCCACGTCCGTGCTGACGCCCGATGAGGCGGACGAGGTGCTGTCGACGCTGAAGAGAATGGCGGCCAGCGGCCAGATCACGGTCGTGATCATCACCCACAAGTTCCGTGAGGTGAATGCCTTCTGCGATACGGTGACGGTCCTGCGGCGCGGCAAGCTCGTCGGCACGCGACCGACCGCCGAGCTCGATAACGAGACCATGGCCGAGATGATGGTCGGTCGCAGAGAGCAGCGCATCGACGTCCAACGGGCCGCGCGTGCGCCCGGCACGAGCGTTCTGAAGGTGGAAGGACTAAGCGTTGCCGATCATCTGGGCCAGCTGGCTGTCGACAGCCTCGATCTTGAAGTCCACGCCGGCGAGATCGTGGGTGTGGCCGGCGTCTCCGGCAACGGCCAACGCGAGCTGGTCGAAACGCTGGCGGGCCAGCGCCATGCCGAAACCGGCTGCATTCTGGTGCACGGCGAAGCCTACGGCGCCACGCGTCGCGAGATGATTCGGCACAAGATCGCCTGCCTGCCCGAAGAGCCGCTGCGCAACGCCTGCGTTGCCGAAATGTCGGTGGCGGACAACATGGCGTTGCGTTCGTTCGACCAGCCGCCGACGTCGTCGGATGGCATCCGCCTCAAGCGAGGTCCCTTGCGCGAGACGGCGCGACGGTTGATCGAAGCCTACCGCGTCAAGACCCCCGGACCGGATACGCCGATCAAGGCTCTGTCGGGTGGCAATGTGCAGCGCGCCGTCCTGGCCCGCGAGCTGTCGAGTGAGGGCGATCTGCTCATTGTTGCGAATCCCTGTTTCGGTCTCGACTTCGCCGCCGTCGCCGAGATCCGCAGTCGCATCGTGCAGGCGCGCAATCGCGGCGCCGCCGTTCTGCTTGTGAGCGAGGACCTCGACGAAATTCTGCAGCTCTCCGACAGGATCGTGGTGATGTTCGACGGCAGGCTTGCGCTGGAGACCGATGCCGCCCACGCCGACGTCGGTGCCATCGGCCGTGCGATGGCCGGCCACGTGCATTAGGCGAGGCGCTGGGCCACGCGCTGCAGGAGCCAGTCGACGAAGGCGGCAACCGGTGCACTGTGCCGCCGTTCGTAATGGCTGATCAGCCAAAGCTCGCGACTGAGGACGGGTCTGTCGCTCAAGCATTTCATCCCGCGATCGTGATCGGCAACGAAGCACGGTAGCAACGACTTGCCCAACCCGGCGCGGACGGCCTGCAGGAGAGTCTCCGCGTCGCTGACCAGCAGCGGCGAGATGGCATTCCCTTCGCTTGCTTTGGCGATCCAGCGCGCCTGAGGCAGATGGCGGAGGCCTTCTTCGTAGGTGATCCAGGGCAGACACTGGGCGCCGCGCTTTCTCGACCCATAAACGGCATAAGCGACCTGCCCGACACGTCGTGCCAGATGCGATCCGCCGCTCTCCGGCCGGGCCAAGCGCAAGGCGACATCGGCCTCGCGCCTTGTCAGGCTGAGATTGCGCGCGTCGGCGATCAGCTCCACGCGCAATCGCGGATATGTCACCGTGAGCTGAGCCATTTCCGGCACGAGCAGACGGTTCACCAGGATCGGCACCGCGGTAACGCGAACCGCGCCGGCGGGACCGTCATCCGTTGCCGACCTGCTCGGCGCGAGAGCCTGGACATGTTGCTCAATGCGCGCCGCCCGGTCGATCGCCGCCACGCCGGCCTTCGTCGGCCGCAAGTCGCCGTCGACTCGCTGATAGAGCTTGGCGCCGAGGGCTGTTTCCGCCGCCGCCAATCGGCGCGCAACGGTAGTCTGGTTGACATCCAGCCTGCGCGCGGCGCTTGCCAGGCTGCCCGCACGCGCCACGGCCAACACGTATCGCAGATCGTCCCATTCCATGGCCCTGCATTTTTGCAGATGGTGCTGGCAGGCATAAGCATTTTCCTGCAGGGCCGGATGCACCAGTCTCATCCCGGAAACGATGAGGCCCCATCATGCTCTACGCCGTACTGTTCACCGACCAGCCCAATCGCTTGAACGTTCGGAGCCGGCTCATGCCGCAGCATCTTGAATTCCTCGAACACCATCGCGAGCGCATCCGCGCCGCCGGCCCGCTGGTTCACGCCAGCGCCAATGAACCTGCCGGGGGCCTCTGGCTGGTTGATGCGAACGACGACGGCGAGGTCGTCGAGCTCGTGCACGCCGACCCGTTCTGGCCGACGGGACTGCGTCAGACGGTGCGGGTGCTGGAGTGGAAGCGCGTTTTCGCGGACGGCCGACGCCTGGTCGGCAGCCGATAACAATCGCCGGATTACACCAGCGTGCAAGTCACCGTGCCGCAGCCATCGACGAACCCCGCAAGCGTGTCGCCTTTGACCACGGCGGCGACGCCGTCCGGCGTGCCGGTATAGATCAGGTCGCCGGCGGCCAGCGCTACCAGGCCGGAAAGGTAGGAGATCGTTTCCGGCACGCTCCAGATCAGTGCGTTGAGGTCGGACTTCTGGCGGGTCTTGCCGTTGACGTCGAGCTGGATCGTGCCTTTGGACGGATGGCCGATTCTGGAAGCCGGATAGATCTCGCCGATCGGCGCGGACTGGTCAAAACCCTTGCCCATGTCCCACGGCCGGCCCATGTCTTTCGCCTGGTTCTGGAGGTCGCGGCGAGTCATATCGAGGCCGACGGCGTAGCCGAAGACGTGGTCGAGGGCTTTGTCGACGGGAATGTTAGAGCCGCCGGACTTCATGGCGACGACCAATTCCATCTCATGGTGAAGATTCTTGGTGGCGGAAGGATAGGCGACCCTGGTCGGATTCTTGGGATCGGCGCAGATGACGATGGCATCGGCCGGCTTGGTGAAGAAGAAGGGCGGCTCGCGGTCGGGGTCGTGGCCCATCTCCCGGGCATGGGCCGCGTAGTTTCGGCCAACGCAGAAGATACGGCGGACTGGAAACAGATCTGTGGTTCCATTGACCGGCACGCCGACCGTGGCCGGCGGCGACACGACATAAGCCATCGCTTTCTCCCTCAAGAGCGAGCCTTTATGAAGAGCAGCGGAGTTTTAGGCAATGTCCGACCATGATCTCCTGAAAGTGCAGGCCGACTCGGGCGAGACTTCGCTCGCCTGGGCCTCCCTCGGCGGCAAGCGCTGGCGCTGTACCGTCGGTGCCGGCGGCATCCGGGAAGACAAGGTCGAAGGCGATGCCGCCACCCCTGCCGGGATGTTCCCGCTACGCCGCATCTATTTTCGCAACGATCGCCTCGTGCTGCCGAAGGTCACTCTGCCTGCTCGGCCGATCAACGAGCATGATGGCTGGTGCGACGACCCGCGCTCGCCGACCTACAACCGCCTGGTCCGGATCCCCAACGAATGGAGCCACGAGAAGATGTGGCGCGAGGACGGACTGTACGACTTGGTCGTCGTCGTCGGCTACAACGACGATCCTCCCGAAGGCGAATGGGGCAGCGCCATCTTCCTGCACGTTGCCCGCGGGGACTACGAGCCGACGCAGGGTTGCGTGGCCTTCGCGCGCGAAGATCTGCTGGAGATCGTGACCCTGATCGGACCGCAAACACATCTCGACGTCTTGTCGATTTCCGTCGCTGAGCGAGCCCCGCCGAACGACGACGATCAAGACATGAAGCAGTTCGAGGACTTCGACGAGCGGGACTGGTAGTCAGCCGACCAGCCGGCCAATGGTTCGCGCCGTATAGTCGACCAGTGGGATGATACGAGCGTAATTCAGCCGCGTCGGGCCAATGACGCCAATGGCACCCAGGATATGCTCCTGGGAGTCGCGGAAGGGCGCCACCACCATCGAGCAACCGGTGTTGGAGAACAATGGATTGTCGGATCCGATGAAGATCTGCACACCCGACGCAACATTGGCAAGCTCGAGCAGCCGCACGAAATTCTCGCCGCGTTCCAGCGCGTCGAACAGCGCGCGCACGCGCTCGAGATCTTCGATGGCCGTGATGTCCTCCAAGAGCCGCGCCTGGCCGCGCACGATCAAGGCGCTGCCGGGCTCCCCGGCCCAGGTCGCCAGGCCCGATTCGATGACACGTGCCGACAGCTCGTTCAGCTCGGCGCGCTTGAGCTTCAGGTCATCGAGGATCAGCCGCCGCGCCTCCTCCAAAGTGCGGCCGATGAGACGCGCATTGAGGTAGTTGGTGGCCTCGATCATGGCTGAAGCCGGCATGCCGAGCGGCACGTCGATCAGTCGGTTCTCGACATGACCCGATTGGGTGACGGTCACGACCAATGCCCGACCTGGCCCGAGATTGACGAACTCGATGTGCTTCAGCGGCTGGTCGGTCTTGGGTGCCAACACGACGCCGGCGCAGCGCGACAGCCCCGACAGCAGCGTGGTGGCTTGCTCCAGGGCCTCGGTCATGCTGCGGCCGACAGCGGCGCAGCGCGCCTCGATGCTTTCACGCTCTTCCTCGGAAATATTGCCGATCTCGAGCAGGCCGTTCACGAACAGGCGCAGGCCGGCATCGGTCGGCAGCCGCCCGGCTGACGTATGCGGCGCGTACAGCAGGCCGAGATCCTGCAGATCGGCCATGATGTTGCGGATGGTGGCCGGCGACAGGGTTTCGCTGAGCCTTCGGGTCAAGGCGCGCGAGCCGACCGGTTCGCCGGTCTCGACATAGCCCTCGACGACCAAGCGCAGCACCTCGCGCGCCCGCTCGTTAAGCTCGGCCACCGAGGCAGTCTGCCGGGTACCCTGCGAGACTTCGACCAAGGTGGCTTTCGGGCTGCCGATACGATGAATCGCCATGGAAAAAATGTAGGTAGAACAACGGGTCCGGTCAACGCGGGTGGATTTGCCCGCCGTCCGGCGCTACACCGTGCGCCCTTTTCAGGAGATCTCAATGCGTCCGTCCGGTCGCGCCCCCGACCAGCTCCGTAAAGTATCCCTCGAACCCGGTTTTTCCCGCCATGCGGAGGGATCGTGCCTGGTGAAATTCGGCGATACCCATGTCCTGTGCACCGCCTCGGTTGACGAGAAGGTGCCGCCCTGGATGCGCAATACCGGTCGCGGCTGGGTCACGGCCGAATATGGCATGCTGCCCCGATCCACCCATACCCGCACGGACCGCGAAGCCGCCCGCGGCCGCCAATCGGGCCGCACGCAGGAGATCCAGCGTCTCATCGGACGCGCCTTGCGCGCCGTGGTCCATCTGCCGGCCATGGGCGAGCGGCAGATCAATATCGACTGCGATGTGCTGCAAGCCGACGGTGGCACCCGCACGGCCAGCATTACTGGCTCCTGGGTAGCCCTGCATTTCGCCTTCGAGCGCCTCATCAAGGACGGCAAGCTCGCTGCCAATCCGATCACGGGCCAGGTCGCGGCCATTTCCTGCGGGCTGTGGCAGGGCACGCCGGTTCTCGATCTCGACTATCCGGAGGACTCCACGGCGCAAGCCGACGCCAACTTCGTGCTGACCGGCGACGGCGGCATCGTCGAGGTCCAGGGTACGGCTGAGGACAAGCCATTCACCGAGGCCGAGTTCATGACCCTGCTGGGACTGGCCAAGAAGGGCGTCGGCGAGCTGGCACGCTTGCAACGGCTGGCTATCGGCAAGTCCTGATGGCGCGCCATTTCGCCGGCCCGAAGCTGGTCGTGGCCACGCACAACCGCGGCAAGGCTGGCGAGATCCGAGCGCTTCTGTCGCCCTTTGGAGTCCGGGTGCTGTCGGCCGGCGAGCTGGGCCTGCCCGCGCCGGACGAGACCGGCGGGACCTTCGAGGACAACGCCACGATCAAGGCGCTCGCCGCCACGCGGGCCAGCGGCCTGCCCGCGCTGGCCGATGATTCGGGCCTGAGTGTCATCGCTCTCGACGGCCAACCGGGCCTCTACACAGCTGATTGGGAAGGTCCCACGCGCGATGCCATGGTCGGGATGCGCCGCATCCAGGACGAGCTCACCACGCGCGGTATTCCCGATACCGATGCCGCCCGCGCCGCCACGTTCCACTGCGTCCTGGCGCTCGCATGGCCGGACGACCATGTTGAACTGGTGCATGGAACCCTCGAGGGACGGATCGTCTGGCCGCCGCGCGGCAAAGGCGGCCATGGCTATGACCCCTGCTTCCAGCCAAACGGCGAAACGCGTACCTGCGCCGAGATGACGGATGTCGAGAAGAACGCCATCAGCCATCGCGGGCGCGCCTTCCGGCTGCTGGTCGAGGCCTGCTTCAAATGACGCCGGCAACAGCGCCTCTCGGGGTCTACGTTCATTGGCCCTTCTGCAAATCGAAGTGTCCCTACTGCGATTTCAACTCCCATGTGCGCGAGGGAATCGACCAGGAGCGCTGGCGCAGGGCGCTGCTGAAGGAGTTGGAGCATGCGGCACGTGAAGCGCCCGGACGACGCGTGGAGACCATCTTCTTCGGTGGCGGCACGCCCTCCTTGATGGACCCCGCGACCGCAGGCGCCGTGATCGGGCGGGTGAAGGACCTGTGGGATGTCGTGGCCGATCCTGAGATCACGCTCGAAGCCAATCCGACGTCCGTGGAAGCCAGCCGGTTCGCAGCCCTGGCCGAAGCCGGCGTCAACCGTGTGTCACTGGGCGTGCAGGCGCTCGACCCGGCCGCCTTGCGCTTTCTCGGCCGCGAGCACTCCGTCGAGCAAGCGCTTGCCGCTATCGACGCCGCCCGACGTCATTTTGCGCGCTATTCCTTGGATTTGATCTATGCGCGGCCCGGCCAGACCGCCGAAGCCTGGGCGGTGGAGCTCGATTGCGCCCTGACATTGGCCGGCGAGCATCTGTCGCTCTACCAGCTCACCATCGAGCGCGGGACGCGCTTCTTCACCGATCACGCCCGCGGCGCCTTCGCCCTGCCGGACGAAGAGCAAGCGGCCGACATGTTCGAGCTGACCCGCCAGCGGCTGGCGGCGGCGGGCTTGCCGGCTTACGAAATCTCGAACCATGCGCGGCCAGGCGCGGCCTGTCGCCATAATTTGATCTACTGGCGGTATCAGGATTACGTCGGCATCGGGCCAGGCGCGCACGGCCGCTTCGCTGTTGGGCGCGGCAAGCGCGCCACCCGGAGGATGAGTGGCCCCGAGGCTTGGTTGGAGACGGTCGAGAGCAAAGGGCATGGAACGGCTGACACCGTGCTTGTCGACGGACGAGACCTGGTTGAGGAGGCATTGATGGTGGGGCTGCGGCTGGCCGAAGGAGTCGACCGTGCTGCGTTCGCGTCCATGGCGGAAGTGGACCCTGTAGCCGCCATCGGCGAAGCCCGCCTGGCGCCGCTGGTGGCGGCCGGCTATCTGGACGTCGATGCGACGTACCTCAGGGCGACAGCCACCGGACAACAGCGTCTCAATGCCGTGCTTGAGCGCCTGATCGCATGAAAGCCGCGGCGATTGTCCTCGTCGTGCTGGCCATGGCTGGTGCTGCCCTGGCGCAACAGCAGCAACAACCGCCACAGCAGCAGAAGGCGGCGGCCAAGCCCGCGCCGGCTCCGTCCAAGCCGACGCAGAAGTCTATTTTCACGCCGCCCGCCTTCAAGATCACCATTGCCACAGAAGCCGCCTATCCGCCTTTCAACTATCTCGATCGCAAGGGGCTGCCTGCCGGGTTTGAAATGGAGCTGGCGCAGGAAGCCTGCCAGCGCATGAAAGCGGAGTGCGAGTTCGCGGCCTACAAATGGGACGATTTGATCCCTGGCCTGCTGGACAGGAAGTTCGACGTCATCATGTCGTCGTTGGAGGTGACCAGCGAGCGGCGCAAGCGGCTTGGGCTGTCGCGCCGTTACTATCTGTCCCCGGGCGCATTTATCGCCACGAAGGGCGCCCCATTCGACGGACCGCCGTCGCTGCTGCGCAACAAGCGCATCGGCGTGCAGCGCGATACGACCCACGCCGATTGGGTCGACAAGAGCTTCCGTCGCTCCGCTCAGATCAAGCGCTACAATAGCGTTGCCGACGCCCTGCAGGCGCTCACAAACGACGAGGTCGACGCGGTATTCGGCGACAAGACGCAACTCTGGTTGTGGAGCCAGAAGCCCGAGGGCAAATGTTGCGAAATCGTCGGGCAGGACATCAAGGACAACCAGACGCTGGGGCTGGGCGTCGCCGCCGGCCTGCGCAGGGAAGACGTCAAGCTGCGCGATGCGCTGAACAAGGCATTCGCCGACATCGTCGCGGACGGCACATTCAAGAAGATCAACGAGAAGTTTTTTCCCTTCCCGTTAAACTAGCCCCGTTGAACCAGCTCAGTGCAGCGACCGTTCGCGCGCGACATAGCGGCCGCGCTTCAGCTCCTTGAAGAAATGCGGCACCTGCGGGTGGGAGACAGGCTTGCCGGTATCGTCCGGCAACAGGTTCTGCTCCGACACATAGGCCACATAGGTGGTTTGCGCGTTCTCGGCCAGCAGGTGGTAGAAGGGTTGATCGCGGCGGGGGCGCACTTCTTCGGGAATGGAAGCCAGCCATTCCTCGGTATTGGCGAAGATGGGGTCGACGTCGAATATGACGCCCCTGAAGGGATAGATACGGTGCTTGACCACCTGCCCGATGGCAAACTTCGCCTTGCGCATCGGCGGCTGGACGACGGCGGACCGGGCAGCTTGGTTTTCGAGTTCCATAGGCGAAGTATTACTCCGAATGAGACAGCAGGCAACGCGGCTGACCTGCCCAATTCACCCGCAACATGAAAGAACCAAGGACCAGCCCGCAGTGATTCTACGCAAAAAAGCGGCCAGAATGGGAGGTCCGACGCCGGGATTTGGCATCGGTTGACGTAAGCCCCCGGCACGTGGACTCTGCGCCGGGGCTACTGGAGAACATGCCTTTGGCCGATGGTCTGAAAGTCCGGTTCTGGGGCGTGCGCGGCTCGATTTCCTGCTCCGGGGCCGAATATGCGCGCTATGGCGGCAATACATCTTGCCTCGAAGTCACCGGTGGTGGCCGTCGGCTCATTTTCGACGCGGGCACTGGCATCCGCCCGCTGGGCCTTGAACTTGCACGTCAGGCGCCTCTCGATATCGATATCTATTTCACGCACACTCATCTTGATCACATAACCGGGCTTACTTTTTTTGCCCCACTGTTCGACAGAGACAATTCGGTGCGATTGTGGGCAGGACATCTGGAGCCGCCCTACGAGCTGAAGCAGGTCGTCAGCAAGCTCATGCAGGCACCGCTTTATCCCGTGTCGCTCGACGTCTTCCAGTCGCGTGTCGAATTCAGGGAATTCAAGAGCGGCCAGACCTTGGCGTGCGGCGAGATGGCCATGCGTACGGCGCCGCTGAATCATCCCAACGGCGCAACCGGTTATCGTGTCGAATTCCGCGGCAGATCGATTTGCTATATCACCGACACAGAGCATCGAGGCGGTCACCCTGACAGGACCGTCGTGGAGCTGTGCCGCGGCGCCGACATCATGATCTACGATTCGAGCTACACTGACGCCGAGTATGCGCGGTATCGCGGATGGGGACACTCCACGTGGCAAGAGGGGGTGCGGGTGGCGAATGCTGCAGATGTCGGCACGCTCGTCATCTTTCACCATGACCCGAGCCACGACGATGCTTTCATGGACAGCGTGGCCCGTGAAGCGGCCCTGGCTCGTCCCGGCACCGCATCGAATGGCTTGCCGCGCGCGCTGGTCGCCCATGAAGGGCTGACGCTCAGCCCGTGACGGTCATGCCATGAATGCCGTACCGAGCCTGCGCGGCCGTTGGCGACGGCTCGCATTGGGGCTGCCGACCGTGCTAGGGCTGAAGCCTCGCGGGTGGTTCATTCCCCACCGCTACGCGCCGCTCTTGCCGCCACCCGGCGCTCAACCGCCCTATCCGGCGATCGATCAGCTCTTCGAGCAAAACGCATCGGCTTTCACCGGCGTGCTCGATGTCGTCGATCGTCACGCTGCAGCGCTCGAAGGCCTGAAGAGCCTTTTTGATCAATCGTGGTTCCCGTCGCTCGATGCCGCGGTTGCCTACACGCTGGTGCGGGAACGCAAGCCGCAGCACATCGCCGAAGTCGGTTCCGGGCATTCGACTCGCGTGCTGTCGCGGGCATTGGGTGGTGTCGGTGAGATCGTCGCCATTGATCCTTCACCACGCGCCGACATCATCGACCTTCCCGGTGTGCGCGTCGTGCCGTCGACCCTGCAGACGACACCGCTCGACCTGTTCGACGCGCTGAAGGCCGGCGATGCACTGTTCATCGACTCCAGCCACATTCTGATGCCGGGCAGCGATGTCGACATCTTGCTGAACCGGGTCCTCCCGATGTTGCCGGCCGGTGTGCTGGTGCATATTCACGACATCTTCCTGCCCTTCGACTATCCATCGATCTGGGGGTGGCGCGCCTACAACGAGCAACTGGGGGTGTTGCCGCTGCTGGCGACCGGCGCCTACAAGCCGCTCTTCTCCAGTGTCTGGGCCGAGCGCCGGCTGAACGAGCGACTGGGGTCTTCAGTGATCGCACGCTTGCCACATCCGCCCGAGGCGATAGCCGCCAGCCTTTGGCTGGAGAAATGCTGATGCTCGGGCGCCTGCGCGACTGGTTGTTCGCCGGTGGCCGGCCTGAAAACCTGCCCGAGCGCGTACGCGACGCGATCCAGCAACAGCAGGAGCGTAGCGAGATCCTCATCGGTTGGGCGGAGCTGGTGTTGGTCGGGCTGCTCGCCATTGCCTACGAAACCACGACCATGGCGGGCGGCGTCGTTCAGGAGGACTACTCCTTCGAAACCGAGGTTTTCGTCATCTATGGCGTGTTCTCGGTGATCCGTCTGGTGCTGGCCTATCGCCGCCGGCTGCCGGTGTGGTTCCTGTACCTTTCCGCGATTGCCGATGCGGCTCTGCTGATGGGCCTGATCTACTTCCTGCACTACAAGTATGCGCAGCCGGCTATCTTCTACCTCAAGGCTCCGATCCTCTTTTACATTTTCCTGCTGATTGCCCTGCGCGCTTTGCGCTTCGAGGCACGCTTTGTGATCGTCACTGGTCTTGCCGCCGTAACGGGTTGGGTCGCGCTCATTATCTATGCGCTGAGCGGCCGCGGCGGACCGCCCAACATGACCGACGATTTCGTCGAGTACATGACCTCCAACGCATTCCTGGTGCAGGCTGAGGCAGACAAGATCATCGCCATCCTGCTGACCACGATTGTGCTGGCGATCGCCATCGCCCGGGCGCGCCATCTTCTGGTGCGATCCGTCTCGGAAGGCGTTGCGGCCCGCGACCTGTCGCGCTTTTTCGACCCTGGTGTCGCCGCCCGCATCCGCGGCGCGGAGATGTCGATCAAGGCGGGCGAAGGCGAGTTGCGCGACGTGGCGATCCTTACTGTAGATCTGCGCGGCTTCACGAGACTGTCGACCGAGCTTCCGCCGGACGACGTCATGAAGCTGCTGCAGGACTACCAGGGGCGCGTCTGCCCCCTGATCGTCCGCAATGGTGGCAGCATCGACAAGTTCCTGGGGGACGGCATCCTGGCCTCGTTTGGAGCGGTCATTCCTTCAACGACCGCAGCAGCCGACGCCTTGCGCGCCGCCGACGCGGTGATCGGAGCCGCTGACCGCTGGGCAGCCGAGCGGCAGCACGCCGGTCAGCCACCGCTCGCGGTCGGGCTGGCGGTGGCATCGGGTCGCGTCGTGTTTGGCGCGGTCGGCGACGGTGAACGGCTGGAATTCACCGTCATCGGCGATGCGGTCAATTTCGCGGCAAAACTCGAAAAGCACAATAAGGACGAGAAAAGCCGAGCGTTGGTTGACGGCAACACCTATGCCAAAGCCCAACAGCAGGGCTATAAGCCGCCCGCACCGCGCGAATGCCGCCGGGGGCGGAAAGTGGCCGGCGTCGCCGATTTGGTCGACATTGTGGTCTTGGCGTAGCCACCGTGCCCGTCACCTTGCCCTTTCCCCCTTTGCGGCCTATGTAATTTAAGCACGTTGGGAACGGGTTGGCGGAGCGCCATCGTGGGCAACAACTACGACATCATCCTTATCGGTCTGGTCGCAGTCTTCTTGATCCTGCGGCTGCGTTCCGTCCTGGGCAAACGCACCGGGAACGAGCGGCCGCCAGCGCGCGATCCGTTCACGCCACCAACACCGCCCACGGCGTCGCCGCGTGTCGGTGATGCGCCCCCGGCGGGCCAGTCAGGGAATGACAATATTCTGCCGCTGCCCAACGCCAATGCGCCATCGCGCCCCTCACTTGGGACAACGGGGCCCGGCGGCATTCGGGCAACCGTGTTGCCAGCCGCGACAGCCGGCGTCGCGGCCGTTCGCGGCGCCGATCCGAACTTCGATCCCCCGAGCTTCAGTGCTGGCGCACGGGCAGCATTCACCACGATCGTCGAAGCCTTTGCCAAGGGCGACACGGCCACCTTGCGCCCGCTGCTTGACGCCGCGACCTATGGCAGCTTCGATGCTGCGATCCGGGGGCGGGCTGAACGCAAGGAAAAAGCCGAAACCACCCTGATCGGGTTCGAAGCCTCCGATATCTCGGCGGCGGAACTTCGCGGCACCGACGCCGTTGTCACCGTCCGATTCGTCAGCGAGCAGATCAACGTGCTTCGCAATGCCGAAAGCCAGATTATCGACGGCAATCCGAACGAGGTGCAAAAGGTCGTCGACCTTTGGACGTTCCGCCGCGACACCAAGTCCAGTGATCCAAACTGGCTGCTGATCAAGACTGAAAGCGAAGGCTGAAAGGGAGGGACTTTCCGATCATGCGTTGGACTGTGCTGCCCGGCGGTGCGGCATGCCTTGTTGCTGCCGCTCTTCTGGCTGCGTGTTCCAGCGGCATGGGCGGTTCGACCGAGCCGCGGGTGGCAATGGCGCCTGTCTCGTTCAACGAGATTGCTGGCTGGGGCGAAGACAAGCAAGGCGAGGCGCTGGTTGCGCTTCGCAATTCGTGTCCCAAGCTGAGCATGGGACCTGACACCAAGATTGCGACTGACGGTGGGGCCAAGACGATCACGGCCGCCGAATGGAAGCGTATCTGCGATGCGGCCGCCAAGGTGAATGCGAGCGACGACCGCGCCGCGCGGGCCTTCTTCGAAGACAACTTCCGACCTCTGGTTGTCCAGGCACCTGGCAAGTTCACGGGCTATTTCGAGCCCGAGATGCGCGGCAGCCGCGTCCCCTCGCGACTGTTCACGGTGCCGGTCTATCGTCGGCCGCCCGATCTCTCTGACCAACCTTACTACACGCGCGCCGAGATCGAGCAGGGCGCCCTAAAGGGCAAGGGGCTTGAGGTCGCCTGGGTGCAGGATCCGGTCGCCTTGTTCGAAGTCCAGGTACAGGGCAACGGCCGCATCAATCTTGCCGAAGGCGGGGTGCTCAGCCTCTCATACGACGGCTCCAACAACCGGCCCTATACCGCCATCGGCACGGTGTTGGTCGAAATGGGCGCCTTGCGGAAGGATGCCGTGACCTGGCCCGCCATCCGCGACTGGCTGAAACGCCATCCGCAGGAGGCACGCGACGTCATGCGCAAGAACGAGCGCTACATCTTCTTCAAGGACAGCAAGAGTGCCAATACCAGCGGATCGGAAGGCGTGGCGCTCACCGCCCAGCGTAGTGTTGCCGTCGACATCACCTTGACGCCCTATGGCACGCCAATCTGGATCGATACGGTGCGTCCGGTGGCACGCAAGCCGGGTGCGACCGAGCCCTATCGCCGCCTGACCATTGCCCAGGACACCGGCACGGCCATCCAAGGACCTGCCCGCAGTGACATTTTCTTCGGCGGCGGTCCGCAGGCCGCGGACTGGGCTGGCCGCATGGTCGGCGAAGGGCGCGCAATCGTCCTGGTTCCGAACAAGAGTTGATTTCGTACGGCATCCGAACGTGCCGGCGACGGTGCTGCCAGATCAGCCATCAGCCCCGTTGCGCGCCAAATTGACGACTGCCAATCTGCCATGGTGTCCAAATCGCCTTCTGGATCGAGCCCCCGTCCGCGCCGTGTTGCGCTTTTCGTAACCTGTCTCGTCGACCTGTTTAGGCCGTCGGTGGGCTTCGCCGCGGTGAAGCTCCTCGAGAACGCCGGCTGCACGGTCGAAGTGCCGCCGCTACAGGTGTGTTGTGGTCAGCCCGCCTACAACTCCGGCGATCGGGCTACGACCCGCGCCATTGCCCGGCAGGTGCTCGATGCCTTCGAGGGCTATGATGCCGTCGTGGCACCGTCTGGCTCCTGCGGTGGCATGCTCAGTCATCACTATCCAAGCCTGTTCGACGACGATCCAGTCCTCAAGGCGCGAGCAGAAGCGTTGGCGGATCGCAGCTACGAACTGACGGCCTTCCTTGTCGATGTACTGGGTGTCACCGGCGTCACGGCACGTTATGCCGGAACGGCGACATATCACGATTCCTGCTCGGGCCTGCGCGAGCTCGGGGTCAAGAAGCAACCCCGTCTGCTGCTGGATTCGGTCGACGGGCTGCATGTGCGCGAAATGAAGACACCTGAAGTCTGCTGTGGATTCGGTGGCACGTTTTGCGTGAAGTACCCTGAAATTTCCAATGCCATGGTGGGCGAAAAATCGGCTGACATCGTCGCCACCGGCGCCGACACCCTGCTCGCCGGCGACCTTGGTTGCCTGATGAACATGGCCGGGAAGCTGCAACGCGAAGGCAGTACCTTAAAGGTCCGGCATGTCGCCGAAGTGCTGGCCGATATGGGCGACCGACCTGCGATCGGCGAGCCGGACAGGGGTGGGCGCTGATGCAATCCACCGCTCGCCATTTCAAGGACAATGCCGGGGCTGCACTGGTCGACACCAACCTGCAGGACTCGCTCAGCAAGCTGAAGACAGGCTTTTCGGAGCGGCGTCGGCAAGCGGCCGAGCGCTTGCCGGAATTCGAGGCTCTGCGCGACCGCGCGCGCGACATCAAGAACCATGCGCTGGAGAATCTTGATTTCTACCTTGAGGAGTTCGAACGCAAAGTGACGGCGCTGGGGGGTCATGTCCATTGGGCGCCCACAGCGGAGGATGCTCGGCGCATCATTGCCGAGCTGTGCAAGGGCGTTGGCGCCCGGACTATCGCCAAGTCGAAGTCGATGATCGCTGAGGAGATCGGCCTCAATGAGCACCTGGAGGCGCTGGGCATTACGCCGATCGAGACCGATCTTGGCGAGTACATCATCCAGCTTCGCCATGAGCCGCCAAGCCATATCATCGCGCCTGCCGTTCACCTTACGAAGGATCAGGTCGCCGACACTTTCCTGGAGCATCACAGCAAGCTTGGCTTCACGAGGCGACTGACCGAGCGCAACGATCTGGTGGCGGAAGCGCGCTATGTCTTGCGGCAGAAATTTCTTGACGCCGATGTTGGGCTGACCGGCGCGAACTTCCTGGTGGCGGAGACCGGCTCGTCCATGCTGGTGACCAACGAAGGCAACGCCGACTTGTCGAATACGCTGCCGCGCATGCACATCGTTCTGGCCAGCATCGAGAAGGTCATCCCGACGCTTGAAGACGCGGCCGTGCTGCTGCGCGTGTTGGCGCGCTCGGCTACAGGACAGGAATCCTCGGCGTACACCACGCTCAATACCGGCCCCAAGAGGCCGGGCGACCTCGATGGACCAGAGCAATACCATGTTGTCCTCCTCGACAACGGCCGCTCCTCGGTCCTGGGCACCAAGATGCAGGACATGTTGCGTTGCATCCGGTGCGGCGCCTGCATGAACCACTGCCCAGTCTACGGCGCCATCGGCGGCCACGCCTATGGCTGGGTCTACCCCGGCCCCATCGGCGCCGTCCTGACACCGCAGCTCATCGGCGTGGAGGAAGCCGGCAATCTGCCCAACGCTTCGACGTTCTGTGGTCGCTGCGAAAGCGTCTGCCCGGTGCGCATTCCCTTGCCCAGCCTGATGCGGCATTGGCGGGAGCGTGAGTTCGAGCGCCATTTGACGCCACGGCCCGTGCGCCAAGGCTTGGCGCTGTGGGGGTTCGTGGTGCAGCGGCCACAGCTCTATCGAGCCGTCACTGCGTTGGCCAATCGTCTTTTGACAATTCTTGGCCGAGCCGAGGGGCGCCTTCACAGTCTGTTGCTCGCGGGCGGCTGGACGCGTTTCCGTGACTTCCCCACACCGGAGCGCGGCGGAACTTTCCACGCTCAATGGCAGCGCAGGCGATCATGAGTGGCGATGCCGGCAATGCTGACAGGACTGAGGTCCTGAATAGCGTTCGACGCTCCTTGCGACGCGGCGAACTCGACGCCGATCGGCGCCAGATCCTCGAAGCGCGTCTTGCACAGCCACCGCGCGGGCCCGCGATAGCCCGCGCCGCATTGGCCCAGCCTGGCAAGGTCGATCTTTTTTGCACCTGGGCAGAGGCAAACAACGCAACGGTTGCACGTGTCTCGGCGGCAGAGGTTCCGTCGGAGCTCATGGCGTACCTCGCCCGCAACAACTTGCCGGCCCAGGCGGTGATTGCACCGTCTCCGCAGCTCGCGGCATACGACTGGGCGAGCCAGAAGATGCTTTCGCTGAGGCACGGTCGGGCGGAGGCGAGCGACCAGGTCGCGATTACAGGCGCTTTCGCCGGCATTGCGGAAACCGGCACGGTGGTCACCGCGTCCGGCCCGGAGCATCCCGTGACGCTCAATCTGCTCGCCGACACGCACATCGTGGTGTTGCGCGAGAGCGACATCGTCGGCGGCTACGAGGACGTCTGGGCTCGCCTGCGCACCAACTACGGCAAGGATCGCATGCCGCGTACCGTGAACACCATCACGGGACCGTCACGAACGGGAGATATCGAGCAGACCATCGAGCTTGGCGCACACGGCCCCAGGCGCATGCATATCCTGGTGGTGCGCGAATGAAGCCGGCCGGCGGCGGCGCTTCCGAAAAGCGGACGCTGCGCGTCGTCGGCACCACGATGAATCATCAAGTCGATCTCCTCTTCGGGCGGTTGGCCGAGGCGGTCGGCCATCGCCCGCCACGCGTGCTGCAGGTAGGCTCGCGCTCGGTGATTGCCGACCGCAACGAGCGCAACTGGCGCAACCTGGTGATCAAGCGGTTCGGCAATCGGACACAGTTCGTCGGGATCGATCTGGCGGACGGCACGAATGTCGACCATGTGCTTGATATCTGCAGCGAGCCTCGCACGCTGCGGGCGAAGCTCGGCAGGGAGCAATTCGACCTGGTCATCTGCTGCCACGTGCTGGAGCATACGCGCCGGCCAGCGAGGGCAGCACGCAACATCGAGCGCGTGTTGAGACCAGGTGGGCTCGCCTACGTAGCAACGCCCTGGTCACAGGCTTTCCATGCGATGCCCGACGACTTCTGGCGCTTCTCTATGCGCGGCCTGATGTTGCTGTTCCAGCAGCTCGAGATCGTCGAGTCATTCTACAGCGGAGGCGATGTCGGCCTGGATGTCGCCTACCGCGTCACCCGGGACGGACAGCCGGAGCTCAGCCCGGCTGCGGCCGCTGTCGAGCAAGGTCTCTTCCAGCTGGTGCTCGACCACGAGGACAATCGCATCATGCTGGCGCGGCAGGCCACCGAGCGGCTGCCCGTTTCACGCACGTACCTGCCGACGCTGTTCGTCAATATCGTTGGGCAGCGCCTCGGTTAGGCGCCTGTCGCCTTCCGCGTGGGGCAAAAAGAAAGAGCGGGCTCTCGCCCGCTCTTCCCGTATCGAACCAGATCCGCGACTAGAAGCGCAGATCCATACCGAGGAGGACCGCCCAGGAGTTGCCGCTCACGGCGTTGGTCGGACCAGAGGCGTTGTAGTACATCCAGCCGCCGGTCACCTTCACGCCCGGGCCGAGGGCGTAGTTGGCGCCGACTTCCCACTTCTGCACGCTTTCCTGGCCGAACTGCAGGGCGGTGGCGGGATTGCCATTGAACGCCGTGCTGTTGCCGCTGAACGGATTGCCGGTCGCGCCAGCGGTGTTCAGGTTGTACTGACCAACCTGGGCGAAGCCGTTGATGCTGGTGATGCCGGCTGTGCCGTTGCCGTTGGTGTTGTAGAAGCCGGCCCACATGAACGACAGCTGCCACGGTCCAGTCTCGTACATGAGACCGGCGGTGTAGAACCAAGTGTCGTTGTTCACACGGGTGTAGTAGTTGGCACCCATGCCGTTGTTGTCCCAGCCGATGGCGCCGCCGAGCGTGAAGCCGGCGAAACCGAACTGGGCACCAAGGACCCACTGCTTCCACGAGCTGAGGTTCGCGCCGGTGACCATGTTCGCCGCACTTGACAACGGCGTGTAGCCCGGCACGAACGAGGCGTAGGCGAATGCGCCATACAGTGCCACGGTGAAGTCGCCGAACTTGTTCAGGTAGTTGGCGCCGACGTCGAACAGATCCTGCCAGGCATAATCGTTCGTCGGGCAGTTCGGCATGTTGGTGGCGTTGGTGTAGCCGCACTGGCCGGCGATGCCGCCGGGGCCCGAGCCCAGGCCAGCGGTGCCGAAGTTGCCGGCCGGGTTGTTCATCTTCGGCGCATAGCCGATACCGATCTGCAAGCCGGCGAAGCGCGGGGTGAAGTAGTTGATGCGGTTGACGTCCTGCCATGTCGGCGTGATCGTCGTCGCCATCGTACGCCCGTAGCCCTTGTTGTAGAGCTGAACAGCCTGGTTGACCCAGTTGTGGTTATGCTGGATGGCGCCCCAACCGATGAGGGCCGACGGCGTGCCGTAATACATACGATAGGTCGCGGCGTCGCGCGAACCCAGCTCGATACGGCCCCAGTCGCCGAATGCGAACAAGAAAGCTTCGTCGATCGTGTTGTTGCCGGTTGCCGTGCCGTTCACGCCGTGGCCGGGGTCCCAGCCTTCCAGTTCGACGGTGAGACCGACCGACGTGCCGTTATCCAGCTTCGTCTGACCGATGAAGTGGATTTCACCCTCCTGCATGAACTCGAAGCCTTTGTAGGAGGTGAATTGGCCATTGTAGGCGTAGGTCGGCTGGATGTTACCGGCCAGACCGTAGAAGGTGTAGTACCCACCTACACCTATCTTGATCGGATCGGCTGCCATGGCCGGGGCGGCCAACATTCCGCCTACGACCAGGGCGGTCGAGCCGAGCAGAAGCTTTTTCATCATTCTCCCTCTCTCATTGATCAGAGACTGGTACGTACCAAAGGCCTGTCCGACCGGCGGAAAGTGGAAGCTCGGAACTCGACATCGCACGAACCCCGCCAATACGGCTGAGGTATAGAACCATTGGTGCCTAACAAGGGTCAAGAAATGGACGCGGCGCTGCACGATTTTCCACGAAGCTGTGGCGTCTTTGTCACAATTTCAGCGGCTGCTCGGCCCAATTTACGTATCGATGAAGAACCGTCTTTGGAAATTACAGTTGTTTATAGTCTCTCATAGAGACTTACAATCTTGGGCGGTTTCTTGTAGAGACCATCTGGTGCGCTCAGTGGCCGCACATCCATCAACCGCAGTTCTAGCGTCCCACCGGCCACCGTGCTATCCGCGCCAGCACATCGGGGACAGGATCGCCCATCATGTCGAGGTTTCCCATTTCCATGCGAGTTCTTGCGGTTCTATTCGCAGGCATAGCTCTCGGCCTCGGCGCCTGCGGCGGCAACCCAGATGCCGTGAAGGAGAGCGAGAGCCGCCAGGGCACCAGAAGCCAGGCCCAGCGCAACATCAATCAGGGCTTGGCCGGTCAAAATCGTGAAGAGGGAAGCCTGTTCGGCCCGGGCGGTCTTTTCGGCTCCAGGGATCAGAAGAAGGAAGACCCGGGTCTCGGCGTGGCAGTGAATGCCTATCTTTGGCGGGCTTCCCTGGACACGATCAATTTCATCCCGCTGGCTTCGGCCGATCCTTTTGGCGGCGTGATCATCACGGACTGGTACACACCCGCCGAAACGCCCAACGAGCGCATGAAAGTCCAGGTCACCATCCTCGACCGCGACCTTCGCGCCGATGGCGTGCGCGTGTCGGTTTTCAAGCAGACGACCTCGCCAAAGGGCGGCTGGGTCGACGCCCAGGTCGACCCGCGCACCAACATCGATATCGAGAATGCGATTCTCACCCGCGCACGTCAGCTGCGCATCGCCGGCGGGTCCTAGGCTCGTCACGGCGCTTGACGATTGAGGCCACAGCGGGCATCCGCTGCGGCCTCCGTCTTTCGTAGGATTGCACCCGTGTCGTCGACGCCAGCGCGCTACAATTTTCGCGAGACCGAAGCCAGGTGGCAGAAGGTTTGGGAGGACAGCCAGACGTTTCGCGCCCGCATGGATCGCGCGCGTCCAAAATACTACGTGCTTGAGATGTTCCCCTATCCGTCGGGGCGCATCCATATGGGGCATGTGCGCAACTACACGCAGGGAGATGTGATCGCCCGCTACAAGCGGGCCAAGGGCTTCAACGTGCTCCATCCCATGGGCTGGGATGCATTTGGCCTGCCGGCCGAGAACGCCGCCATGGAGAAGAAGGTCCATCCCAAGAAATGGACCTACGAGAACATCGCCACGATGAAGGCTCAGCTGAAGTCGATGGGCCTTTCGCTCGACTGGAACCGCGAGTTGGCAACCTGCGATCCCGCCTACTATCGCCACCAGCAGAAGATGTTCCTCGACTTCTGGAAGGCCGGCCTCGCCTACCGCAAGGAGGCCTGGGTCAATTGGGACCCGGTCGACAACACCGTGCTCGCCAACGAGCAGGTGATCGAAGGCAAAGGCTGGCGCACCGGCGCCACGGTCGAGCGCCGCAAGCTCACCCAGTGGAATCTCAAGATCACCCACTTCGCCGACGAGCTGCTGGAACGCCTGGACACGCTGCACCGCTGGCCGGAGAAAGTTCGCCTGATGCAGGCAAACTGGATCGGCAAAAGCCGCGGCGCCCGCGTCTTCTGGCAACTCACCGACGCGTCCGGAGCCGCCCCTTCGAAAAGAGATTGGGGCAAGCTGGAAATCTTCACCACGCGGCCCGACACGCTCTTTGGCGCCTCGTTTGCCGCTCTGTCACCGGATCATCCGCTGGTGGCAGAGCTTGCCAACGGGGATCCCGGCCTGCAGCGCTTCGTTGCCGAATGCCGCAAGACCGGTACCGCAGCAGCCGAGGTCGAGACCGCTGAAAAGATCGGATACAAGCTGCCGCTACTCGCCCGGCATCCCCTGGTGGCCGGCAAGACACTGCCGGTCTATGCCGCCAACTTCGTGCTGATGGAATACGGCACGGGCGCGATTTTCGGCTGCCCCGGCCATGATGAGCGTGACCACGAGTTCGCCACCAAGTGCGGGCTGCCGATCGTCCCCGTCGTGATGCCACGCGATGCCGACCCGGCAAGCTTCAGCGTCGCCGCGGAAGCCTATGTCGAGGACGGCGTCCTCATAAATTCCGATTTCCTCAACGGTCTCGAGGTCGAGGAGGCCAAGGCACGCATCATCGCCCGCCTCGAGGAGATGGGCGTCGGTCAAGGCACGACGCAATATCGCCTGCGCGACTGGCTGGTGTCACGCCAGCGCTACTGGGGCTGCCCGATCCCGGCCATCCATTGCGAAAGCTGTGGCGTCGTGCCGGTGCCGGAGAAGGATCTGCCGGTCGAGCTGCCGGAGGATGTCGACTTCGACAAGCCCGGCAACCCGTTGGATCGTCATCCGACCTGGAAGCATGTCACCTGTCCGCAGTGTGGCCGTCCGGCGCTGCGCGAGACCGACACCTTCGACACCTTCATCGATTCGAGCTGGTACTTCGACCGTTTCACCTCGCCACAACTTGCGACGGCGCCGTTCGATCGCGAGGAGAACAGCTACTGGATGCCGGTCGACCAATATATCGGTGGCGTCGAGCATGCGATCCTCCATCTGCTCTACTCCCGCTTCTGGACACGCGCCATGCGCGAAGTCCAGATGACCAGCCGCGACGAACCGTTCGACGGCTTGTTCACCCAAGGCATGGTCTGCCATGAGACCTATCGCGCCGCCGACGGCACTTGGCTGCTGCCGGAAGAGGTCGAGCGCACGCAGGATGGCAAGGTTGTGCGGATCTCCGACAACAGCCCGGTCGAGGTTGGTCGCTCGGAGAAGATGTCCAAGTCGAAGAAGAACGTGGTCGACCCTGATCAAATCATCCATGACTATGGCGCCGACACGGCGCGCTGGTTCATGCTGTCGGATTCGCCACCCGAGCGCGACCTCGAATGGACGGAAGCGGGTGTGAGTGGCGCCTGGCGTTTCCAGCAGCGGCTGTTCCGGATCATCACTGGGCTGATCCCTCAATTGCCACCGCCCGGCACGGCCAAGCCCGCCACATTTTCTGAAGCCGCCATGGCCTTGCGCCGGGCGGCGCACCGAGCCATTGCCGGCGTCTCGGCAGACATCGAGGCCTTCCACTTCAACAAGGCCGTGGCCCGCCTTTACGAGCTTGCCAATACCATCGACGCCGTTGGGCCGGACAGCGAGGATACCAGGTGGGTTCTGCGCGAAGCCTTGGAGATATTCCTGCGGCTCGCCGGTCCGATGACCCCGCATCTGGCCGAGGAGCTGTGGCAGGCGTTGGGCCACAAGGCGCTGCTGGCCGATTCGCCTTGGCCGCTGGCCGAGGATGCCTTGCTGGTCGACGATACAGTGACGGTGGCAGTCCAGCTCAACGGCAAGTTGCGTGGCACCCTGCAATTGCCGAAGGACGCGGCCAAGGAAACTGCCGAAGCGGCGGCGCTCGCCTTGCCCGAAATCGTGCGCGCGGCCCAGGGGAAATCCCCCAGGCGTGTGATCGTTGTGCCCAATCGAATCGTGAATGTCGTGGTGTAGCGCCACGTGAAGATCGAGTCGCGCCAGGTCGAAGCCTTCATCAAGAAGCCGGATCCCAGGATCCGGGGCGTCGTCATCTACGGCAATGACGATGGCCTGATCGCCGAGCGGGCGCTGGCGCTCGCCAAAGGCGTCTGCGAGGACCTGAAGGATCCGTTCCGCGTCGTCGATATCGGGGGCGACACCCTGAAGGGTGATCCGGCGCGCCTGGCCGACGAGTTCGGGGCGATGTCACTGTTGGGTGGCCGTCGCGTGATTCGCGTGCGCCCAGCCGGCGAGGAGACAACAGCGGCGCTGGAGAACCTTGTCGCCGCGCCAGCTGGTGATGCCCTTGTCGTGATCGAAAGCGGCAATCTTACGCCGCGATCCACCTTGCGCACGCTGGCCGAGACCGAGAGCAGCCTCGCCGCCTTGCCCTGCTATTTGGACAACGAGGCCGCGCTGGAGGGGCTGGTTGAAGGCGCCGCTCGGGCTCGCGGCCTCGCCGTCGATGCCAATGCGCTCGAATGGATCGTCGATCGTCTGGGCGGCGATCGTGGCCAGAGCCGCAGCGAGGTTGAGAAGCTTCTCCTGTACAAGGAAGGAGACGGCGCCAAGACGATCTCACTCGATGATGCCCTCGCCGTACTGGGCGATACCGCCGCCATCGGCATCGACGATGTCATCGCCGCCACCTTCGATGGCGAGTTGCTTGTCCTCGACCGCGCGCTCGATCGGGTCTTCGCGGAAGGTGGCAATGCCGTGCAACTGGTGCGTGCACTCCAACGCCACGCAGACCAGCTCCATCTCGTATCCGGGCACGCCGCCAAGGGCGGCGGCCTGGAAGGCGCGATGTTCAAGGCACGGGGCCTACCCCGCGCCGGCCCGATCCGCCAGCGCTTCGAGCGGCATTTGCGAGCCTGGCCACTGCCACGATTGGGCGATGCCTTGCAGGCGATCCTGAAAGCCGAACAGGAATGCAAGACCACCGGCTATCCCGACGAGGCGATCGTCCGCCGTCTTTGCTTGGCTCTAGCCTCCTCGGCGCGCGCCATGCGTCAGCGCCGTTAGCTCTTCTTGCCACCTGCGGTGCTGAGCGGGATGGCAGCCTGCTCCGTCAGGATCAGGAAGGTGAAGCTTTCCTCGATGTAGAGCCGCACGCGCTCCAGGTCATGCTCGAGATAGCCGATCGAGAAATCCTGGCCGACCGTCAGCTCGAAATCACCGCCGCGCAGGGAGATCACCAAGCCACCTTCGATGCCCGGCGCCCAGACGATCTCGCCATCGACCAGGCGCTGTACGTGGCTCAACATCGGATAGCCGCCTTCCGTCCGCGCCGAGAGATCCTTGTAGAGCTGCTCATTCAGCACCACTGAGAACGGACCTTCGATGCCTTCGTCTCGCAGCTTGGTGAGCGCGGTCGCCACGGCGGTGGGATAGTCGACATGGCTCGCGCCCAGCGGTACGGCGCTAGCCGCCCGCTTCTGGCAAATGCCGGTGATCTGCGCGGCCTCGTAACCATGGAAGACCGCTCGATCCTCGGCGATGGCAATCGCCTGCGCCGCGGCGATCACCGGATCGAGATCGGGGTCGCGCGCGCCACGATCGATGGCATCGAGCTCGGTGCGACTCATGTCGAAGGGCACGCGCAGCTCGACCAGAGGCTGTATACGACGGAGGCGGGCTTGCACGCCGTTGCCGCGCGAGGGTGCAGCAATCGAATCAGCACGACCGAGCTCGACGTCGGAGGCTTCCCAACCCTTGGGACCGCGGAAATCGACAACGCGCCGCGCCGCCAGCATGGCGCGCAGCGTGCGCTTGGCTTCCTTTTCGATCTCCGCCCAACCGGCATCCGTGATCGGCGCCTTGTCGCGGAATAGGTGGTTGTTCGTCATTTCGTCACCTGTCCCTTTGCCACCTGTCCCTTTGCCGGTCGCAAGCTGCCGATGCCGAGGCTGCCGTCGTCGCTGACGCTTTCGCCACCACTGCTGCTCGAGCCACTACTACCGGGGCCACTACTACCCGCGCCACTACTATCCGCGCCACCGTGCTCCGCCTCGACCTCGATCTCGGTGACCGAGCCCTCCGTGAACAGGTAGGTCTTGAGGTGCTGGGCAAGCACCGGGTCGTTGCGACGCAGCCATTCCAGCACCATCGCTGCGTGCTCCTTCTCCTCATCGCGATTGTGCTCGAGGATGGCGCGAAGATCGTGATGGGTCGTGGCCTTGGCGCGCTGGTTGTACCAGTCGATGGCCTCGAGCTCCTCCATCAAGGAAACAATGGCGCGGTGCTGATCGATGATGATCGGCCCAAGCTTGTCGGCGTCTTCGTGCAGCGATTCACTGGACATGCGTACGCACTCCCTCTTCGGACGAAGATAGTCCGCCCGGTTGAGGCGGTAAACGTCCGCGGCGTTCTACCGTTGCGCCATGCGATTGAACCGTGTGCGCATTGCAATCAGAAGACCGATGCCGAACAGAATCAGGGCGAGGGCAATCACCAGGAAGGCCGCGACGGCGCCGCCACCCAGCACCAGCGCAAGCCAAGTACCGCCGGTAATCAGAATTAGGCGCAGCAGCGCGAGAACAAATGGCCCACTGACGTAGCCGATCCCCAGACACGCGAAGTAGCAGGCAAGCGCGGCGCCGGTGAAGGGAAACACCACGGCTTGGCAGAGCAGATAAAGCGCGCCGGCATCGCGGACAGCACTATCGGTACTGAAAAGGCTCATCCAGCCTTGCCCGAACAGCGCCACGGTCGTGAAGATGAAGCCAATCGCCACGGCGACAGCCGTTCCCGTCCACGACGCGCGGTGTGCGCGACGCAGATCGCGGGCGCCCATCGATGTCGCCACGATCGTGATCATGGCCGATCCGAAAGCGAAGGTGATAGGGTATTGCAGCAATTCCAGGCGAACGGCGGCCCCGTAGGCGGCGACCGTGGCGCTGCCCAGCGAGGAGATCAACCCAGCAACCAGAAAAGTCGTGATCTGAAACAAGGTCGCACTCGCTGCCGAGAGAGCGCCGACCGACAGGATCGCCTTCGCTTCTTCGTGACGCAAGCGTATCGCCTGAAGTCGCAGGCGCACCAACGCCTGGCGGGACACAAGATGCACAACCAGAACGAGTGTGCCGACGGCATAGGCCGACAGCGCCGCCAAGGCGGCACCGGCAATGCCAAGGGATGGGAACGGTCCCCAGCCCAGGATCAAGGCCGGCGAGAGAGCGAGATGGAAGGCCTCGCCGATGGCGATGGCAAAGGCCGGCACCATCATGTTGCCAGCGCCACGCGAGACATTGGCCAGCAGGTTCATCAGCCAGACGAAGAGCGAACCACCAAACATCACCGCGCCGTAGAGCACCGCCATCTCCAGCGGCCGGCCGGAAAGGCCCACCGCCGCGTAAAGACCAGGCCCGCCGATCACCAGCAAGGCGCTGGTGAGGAGCGCGCCGGCGACAGCAAGGGCGACGGCAACGCCGGCAAGGGAGGTTGCACGCGGGTGGTCACCGGCGCCCAGCGCGCGACCGATGGAGGAGGAGACACCCGAGCCGATGCCCGACGCGGTCGCCGTCTGCAGGATCAGGAACAGCGGAAAGACCACGGCAACGCCAGCAAGGGCGTCGCTGCCCAGCCATGACACGAACAGCGCATCGGCGGCCAGAAAGGTGATGCGTGCAGCCGCCTCGCCGATGTTGGGCGCGGCGAGCGACAGCAGCAGTGGCAGGACGGGGGCTTCGAGGATGCGCTGGGTGCGCGCGGACAAGACGGACATGGAATACTCCCGGCGAATGCCGAAGAGGTGACGCCTTGTCCGAGCGAGGTCGATTACGTGACCGGTAATTTCACCGGCGCGTCAGGCGCTCGACCACCGTGTCGAGCTGGTCGAAGTCGCGAATCTGCAGCGTGAGCAGGCACTGTTCCCCCAGGCCGCGCAGCTTGAGATCGGCCTTGAGCCCGAGCGCTTCCTCGATGCGCCGCTCGAGCGCGCGCGTGTCGGCGCTCTTGGAGGCTTCGGGCTTTGGCGTCCGCGTTTTCGGCGTTTGCTTCAGCTCGCCGCTCAGTCGCTCCAAGTCACGCACGGTGAGCTTCTCGTCGACGGCGCGCTTGGCCATGGTCAGGGGATCGGGCAGGCCTATCAGGGCACGCGCCTGGCCGGCCGAGAGGTCGCTTCGACGAACCATGTCCTGCACGGCGTCCGGGAGCTCGAGCAATCGTAGCGTATTGCCGATGTGGGGACGGCTCTTGCCCACGGTCTTGGCGATCTCGTCCTGGGTCTGCGAGAACTCCTGGATCAGACGTCTATACCCTTGCGCTTCGTCGATCGCCGTCAGATCGGAACGCTGCAGATTTTCGATCAAGCCAAGCTGCAAGGCGTCCTGATCGCCCAGGCCGCGGACAACCACCGGCACTTCGTGGAGCTGTGCCTGCTGTGCCGCACGCCAGCGGCGCTCGCCGGCAACGATTTCATAGGCGTCGGTTTCGCCGGCAACGGGGCGCACAAGTATAGGTTGTAAAAGTCCAAAGGCTCGGACCGATTCGACCAGCGTCTCCAATCCTTCGAACGTCGTTCGCGGCTGCATCTTGCCGGGTCTCAGATGGCTGATCGGCAGGCTGAGGGGCGGACGGTTGGCGGGACCTGGCGGAGCGGCTTCTTTCCGGTCGGCATCGGGCGACGGTGCTGCAACCGCCGCGGCGACATCCTGATCGCCCAACAAGGCCGAGAGACCGCGGCCCAAGCCGCGCGATTTAAGAGGCTGGCTCATGCGATACCTGCTCTGGTGGGATTTGGGCCGCCTCGCGCCGGCGTCGGATGAACTCGCTCGCCAGAAGGATGTAGGCCTGGGAGCCAGCGCAGGCATTGTCATAGATCAGCACGGGCAACCCATGCGACGGCGCTTCGGCGATGCGAACGTTGCGTGGAATCGTCGTGCCGAAGACCAGCTCGCCGAAATGGGAACGGACATCGGCCTCGACCTGCTGACTCAACGTCATACGGCGGTCGACCATGGTCAGGACCACGCCCGCGATATGTAGCCTGGGATTGAGCCTCGCCTTGATACGGTCAATGGTGTTGGACAGCGCGCCGATACCTTCGAGGGCAAGGAACTCGGCCTGCAAAGGCACCAGCACCGCGTCGACGGCGACGAGTGCGTTCAGCGTCACCAAGCCCAGGGACGGCGGGCAGTCGACCAGGATGGTGGTCCACCGCCGTCGTGCCTCGCCATCAGCGCCACCCAACGCCTCGGCCAGGCGATGCTCTCGTCGATCCATGTCAATGAGCTCGATTTCCGCACCGGCCAGCGATACGGCAGCCGGCATGACGGTCAGGCCCGGGATCTGGGAGGGCCGAGCGCATTCGTCCAGCGAGGCCAAGCCCAGGAGAAATTCATAGGCGCCAGGCGAGCGCTCGTTTCGGGGAACGCCCAGTCCCGTCGAGGCATTCCCCTGGGGATCGAGGTCGATCAGCAGGACCTGGTCGCCAACCGCGGCCAGCGCCGTCGCAAGGTTGATCGCCGTGGTCGTCTTACCGACCCCGCCTTTCTGGTTGGCGATGGCGAATATCTGAAGGGGTGCATTGGCCGATTCGGAGGATGACGGCATCACTGTCGGTCACACTGGTAAATGACTCGTAGGAAATCTCCCAGTCCTTCATGGACTCCGTCAATTCGGCCCGCCAGCCTTTTCCTTTGTGGAAAAGGCAAATAGCGGTATCCGATCGGTGCGGCGCGGCCCATAGCAGCAATTGTCCGAGGGGAGCGAGGGCCCGCGCGGTGATGACGGCTGCTCGGAGGGGCGCCACCTGCTCAATCCGGCTGATAATGATGCGGGGCTGCCCGGGCAAGCCCATCTGTCGCGCAGCCTCGGTCAGGAATGCCGCCTTTCTGGCATCGGCTTCGATCAGCGTGACCTGTAGGCTTGGTTGCAGCGCCGCGAGAACGAGCCCCGGGAAACCGGCTCCACTCCCAAGATCAAGGATGCTTCGAGCCGAACCGGGCAGAAGAGGAACAAGCTGGGCGGAATCCAGAATATGGCGGACCCATATGTCCCCGAGAGTAGCTCGGCTGACGAGATTGATGGCCTTTTGCCAATGCTGAAGGCGGCTGACCAGAATGGCCAGTCGCTCCATGGTTTCACGTGAAACATCGACGCCCAGCCGATGCATTTGGCGAAGGAATATGCTTTCGCCCCCGGGCGCTGTAGCCACGACCTAGGCGGCCTGACGCCGGACGTACTTGAGCAACGAGACCAGCGCTGCCGGCGTCACGCCGGAGATGCGCGCCGCTTGACCGAGCGTTGCCGGACGATGCGCCTGCAGCTTTTGGCGGACCTCGCTGGATAGGCTGCCAATAGCGGCATAGTCGAGGTCTCCCGGCAGCACCAAAGCTTCATCACGACGGTAGGCCGCGATGTCGCGTCGTTGACGCGCCAGGTAGCCGTCATAGAGCGCATCGATTGTCAGTTGCTCAACAATACTTGCGTCGATCGTCCCAAGCTCCGGCCAAAGGCCAACCAGCCGTCCCCAAGTGACACCCGGACAAGCGAGCAACTCGGTGGCCGACCGCAGAACGCCGTCCTGGTTGATGGAAATGCCACGCTTGGCCAGGGCCGACGGTGTCAGCTGAAGGCTTCCCGCGATGTCCCGGGCCGCGGAGAGTTGGCGCTGTTTCACGTGAAACAACCGCGCTCGCTCACCGGTCACACATCCGATCTCGATGCCGCGCAGCGTAAGCCGCTGGTCGGCGTTGTCGGCGCGCAACCAGAGACGGTATTCCGCGCGCGAGGTGAACATCCGGTAGGGTTCTGTTACTCCCAGACTTACCAGGTCGTCGATCAATACGCCGAGGTATCCGTCGGCGCGGTCGATCACGAACGGTTCGGCGAGGGCGGCATTGAGCCCTGCTACCAGTCCTTGGGCCGCCGCCTCCTCATACCCGGTCGTCCCATTGATTTGTCCGGCCATATAGAGACCCGGCACGCGCCGAGTTTCCAATGTCGCCTTCAGCTCCCGCGGGTCGATATGATCGTACTCGATTGCGTAACCAGGACGCAGCATGACGGCACGCTCTAGGCCCGGAATGGTCTGCAAAAGGGCGAGCTGCACCTCACGCGGCAACGACGTCGAGATGCCATTGGGATAGACCGTTGGATCGTCGAGGCCTTCCGGCTCGAGGAAGATCTGATGCCGCTCACGGTGCGCGAACCGCACCACCTTGTCCTCGATCGAGGGGCAATAGCGAGGCCCAACGCTTTCGATCTGCCCGGAATACATGGGTGCGCGATGCAGGTTCGCGCGGATCAAGTCGTGCGTCGCGGCTGTCGTGGTCGTGATGTGGCACGCGACTTGAGGCGTGGTGATCTGCTTCGTCAGGTAAGAGAAGGGCGCCGGCGGGTCATCGCCGTCCTGCCGCTGCAGGCCGGTATAGTCGATCGTACGGCCGTCAATCCGCGCCGGGGTGCCAGTCTTGAGCCGCCCCAGCTTGAAACCAATGCGTTGCAGAGTCCGTGCAAGGGCTGTCGACGGCCTCTCCACCGAGTCCGCCGCAAGCTCCGCCGGCAGCCCATTGCGCTGCCCGTGCGCCCGGCCTGCCGGTATCTTGGTTTCCCCAAGGTGAATAAGTCCCCTAAGGAAAGTACCTGTCGTCAATATGACGCGACCGGCGCCGATCTCCGCGCCAGTCTCCGTCAGCACGCCTCTGCAAGCTCCCGTAGAATCCAACACGATATCTGCAACCGCATCGGCGCGGACCTCGAGGTTGGCCTGCTCGGCCAGCAACGACTGCACCGCCTGCCGATAAAGCTTGCGGTCGGCCTGGGCGCGCGGGCCGCGCACCGCGGGGCCCTTGGACAGATTGAGCGTTCGAAACTGGATGCCAGCCCGATCGATGGCGCGTCCCATGATGCCGTCCAAGGCATCGATCTCGCGCACCAGATGGCCTTTGCCCAAGCCACCGATCGCGGGATTGCAGGACATCTCGCCGATCGTGTCCACGCTATGCGTGAGCAACAGTGTCCGCGCTCCCAGGCGAGCGGCAGCGGCGGCAGCTTCGCATCCTGCATGGCCGCCGCCGACGACGATGACATCATAAGCAAAGGCCGACATGGCCCGCCTTTTACGCTCGCCAGTCAGGTCTGGTCCAGATGCCCGGTATCGTTGACACGTCGCACGACGACCGCGTCGCCCTCGATATCGATCTCGTTGAGGGCGCAGGGATCCTGCGTCACCCGCCAGTACGCCGATAGCGGCTGGTCGAGGAGCTGCAACAGGATCGCGCGGTTGACGCTGTCGTGGCCAACCAGCACCACGGTGTCGGCCGCATGGCGCTCTAGCACCAATCGCATCACATCACCGGTCCGGGCCACCAGGTCCTGCAGGGATTCGCCATCGGGGAAACGCACGCGCTGCGGCACGTTCTTCCACCGTCGGTAGGCCTGCGGCGTCTCCGCCTCAACCTCGGCATGCGTGCGCATCTGCCACGCCCCATAGTCGATATCCATCAACCCTTCGAGCGGCACCGCCTTAACGCCACAGGCGTTGGCCACCATCGTCCCCGTGATGACGCAGCGCTGCAGGGCGCTGGTGTAGACGACAACCGGTCGCCACGTCCGGGAGATACGGCTGGCGAGCGCCTCGGCCTCGCCCAACCCTTGCCTGGTCAACGCGAGCTCTGCGCGACCGCGGAAACGCTCGGGATGAATGCCTTCCACATGGCCATGACGGATCAGCAGAATCTTCGTCATCCCCACAGTCTAGCAGGCCGTCGTGCAATACCGGCAACGAATGCACCGGCAACGAATGCCGCCAGCCTTCGTTACCCGGCCATCATCAGCCCTTGGAGCCAACCCCTTGAGGCCAACCCCTTGAGGCCAACCCCTTGAGGCCAACCCCTTGAGGCCAACCCCTTGAGGCCAACCCAGGAGGATACGATGCCCTCGCCTATGTCGAAGCCCTTGGTGACCGTGGCGTTGCTCGCTGCTCTCGGCATCACCGCGGCCCAGGCTCAGGCCCCGTCCACTGCCGAGAAGAGCCCGTCCGTCGCCATGCAGACGACAGCGCCGACGGGCGCTGACGCTCGCAAGCTGCTCGGCCGCACGATCAAGAACATGCAGAACGAGACGATTGGCGAGATCAAGTCGATCCATCTCGACTCGTCCGGCAAGGTCGACGCCGTGATTGTCTCCGTCGGCGGCTTCCTCGGCATCGGCGACCGCGAGGTTCTGCTGGATTGGCGCGACCTGCAGATCGATGCCAATGGCGAGGTCGTCAAGGCAAGCATGACCAAGGATCAGCTCAAGGCCATGGCGCCATACACCTACCCGGATCGAGCCCTGCGAGGCACGGTGTTTACCGATGGTGGAGTGTGGGCCCCGGACCGCACGACAACCCCTCGCGCCGACACTCCTCGCGCAGATCGCAGCGATCAAACCGCAGCGGCGTCCGTGCCGACTCGCTCAACCGGTGATTTCAACGTCGCTGGTCACATGTCGGCCGAGGCCTTGATGGGCAAGACCGTGAAGAATGCAACCAACGAGAGCGTCGGCAAGATCAGTGACATCTATCTGGACGGATCGGGTGCGGTGAAGCTGGTCGTCGTCTCGGTCGGCGGCTTCCTCGGCGTCGGCAGCAAGGACGTTGCCGTGCCGTGGACCGACATGAAGTTCGGTCGCGACGGCAGCTCGATCACCGTCATGACGAACTGGACCAAGGATTCGCTGAAGGCAATGCCGGACTACAAGGACGAGCGGCGAATACCGTCCGGCACTGCCCGCGGTGGTTGAGCTCCAGGCTGACCGAAAACGTCCACCAAACTGGAAAGGTAAGAGCTCATGCCTATGACCCCGCGTCCTCACCGCCCCGACAGCGACCGGGAATCGCCGGAGCACGAATACGAACGTCTCCATCCAGGCGCAGGCGGCCCACCCTCGCAGCAACAGGAGCGCAAAGCCAAGCGCAACCCGCGAACGACCCGCGACGACGGCGGAGCGGCTCTGCCCGGCGGCTCGAATGCCGACGTGCGAGGGCCGCACGCCGGTGGTCCTAAAGCGGGCGGTGTTTAGCTTCTTTCTGCGGCTTGCATCGCATCGTTTCCGAACAGGCGCGCATAGACAGCCTCGGCGGTCCCGTAGGAGCCATTGGCTTGTCGCGACAACCCCGACCGATCGCAGATCGTGATCTGATTGCGGGCCGACCTGATCAGTCCCTTGGACTCCAGCATGTGCAGCGCCAGCGTGATGCCCGCTCGCCGCACGCCCAGCGTTTCGGCGACGAACTCGTGGGTGGTGACGAGCTTATCCGCCTTGAAACGGTCCTGTGACATCAGCAGCCAGCGCGCCAGGCGTTCTTCAAGCTTGGCGCGGCCATGTGCCAAAGCCGTCTGGCTCGCCTGCGCAATGAAGGCATGAACATATCGCAACAGATGCTGATAGAGAGTTGCGCTTCCGCCCATCAGCGTCATGAGATTGTCGGTCGTTATCCGCCAGCCCGCACCAGCGATGCGCACGACGACTTCGTTGACTGCCCGATTGTCGCCCAGCACGACGCCCAGGCCGCTCATCCCTTCGTAGCCGACCAGTGCAACCTCGATGCGCCAGCCACCGGCCGCCCCCTGCGCCATCACCGAGAGACAGCCACTTTCGGGAAAATAGACATGGGTGACCGGCCGATCGGGCGATTCGATGGTCTGCCGCAGATCCAGCGGCGCATAGTCAAGCGCCGGTGTCAGTAACTCGCGGTCGCCGTCGGACAGAGCCGTCAGCAGCGAATTGTGGAACGCTGCAGCCATCCTTCTCCCTCCCTGAGTGAACGCGGTGACTCTCAAACGCCCGCCCGGACGTGGTAGTTGCCACGGCGCGTCTTAGGCCAAAACGACGCGGGCTTCCCAGGATGCCCAGGCGAGCCGACGCTCCCTCAGGCGAGTCGCTTCACCAACCGTGACGGCGCCGCTTCGCTTCGCAGCTGATCGCAGGTGCATTGTTTCGGCGCCTTGTCCGTCCGCCAGCGGACAAGCTTGGTGCCGTGACGAAACCGGCCACCGCTTACATGGTCATACTGCACCTCGACCACCAGCTTGGGCCTCAAAGGCTCCCATTGGGCGCTGCGTTCCGTGGACCAGCGACTCGGCGCTCCCGGCGCATCGCCCGTGAAGCCTGGTCCGCCACGGAACGGCTTGAGCCTGCGCATCAGCGCCGCGCGGTCGGCGCTGGCAAACCCTGACGTAAAGCCGACGTGGTTCAGCCGCCCGGCTTCGTCATAGAGCCCAAGCAGCAACGACCCGACGGACCTGCTGCCGCTGGCGTAGCGAAAGCCGCCGATCACGCAGTCTGCCGTCCGCAGGCACTTGACCTTGAGCATGGCCCGTTCGCCGACGCGATAGGGCTCGTCCAGCCGCTTGGCGACGACGCCGTCCAGCTCACCGCCGCCCGCGCGCGCCAGCCATTTCAAGGCTTCTGTCCGACGAGTCGTTGCCGGCGACAGGCGCAGAACCGCCGCGTCAGCCAGCGAAGCAAAGAATTTGTCCAACGCACGGCGACGCTCGGCCAGCGGCTTAATCGCCAGATCTTGTCCATCGGGCGATTGCAACATGTCAAAAGCCATCAGCAGCGCCGGCGCTTCAGCAGCAAGCTTGGCAACCCGGCTGTTTGACGGATGCAGCCGAAGCTGCAGCGCCTCGAACGACAGGACGCCGTCGACGGGTATCAGGAGCTCGCCGTCCAGGGTGAACCGGGATGCCTGCAGCGTGCCGAGGCCTTGGACGACATCCGGAAAGTAGCGCGACAGGCTCTTGCCGGAGCGGCCAGTCAGCTCGACGTGCCTGCCGGTCTTGGCGGCGAGACAGCGAAAGCCGTCCCATTTCGGCTCATATTGCCAGCCCTGGCTACGCGGCAGCTCGTCAACCTGCCGAGCCTCCATGGAGATGGCCGAGACCGTCGCCTGCTTCATGGCTGTCAGTCTTTCAGCCGGCGGTAGATCGCGGGCAAGAGGTACCATAGACATAGCAGCGCGATCGCAACGCCGCCGGCGATGACCACCGACATCGTTCTATCATCCAGGATCAGGCGGGCGATCAGGTAGGTGTCCAGGCAGATGCCGATGATCAGGGGCACCATCGCTATCGCCAGAAATCTCGAGGCCAGGTTGACGAACCGCCGCGTGACCTTTCCGCGCTCGGCCTGCCGGTGATAGGCCGCAGGCGCCATCATCAGCCCCATTGCCAGCGCGACCATCAGAAAGGCGGCGAGATGCACGATCTGCTCCGCCGAGGAGAATTCGGTGAACCGCTGGTTGAACACCGCCACCAGCTGGAACCCTAGGACCGCCTGCACGCCGGGCAAGACCATGCGCGCTTCATCGGTGGCGTGGGTGGCTTCTTCCTCGAGCGATTCGCGGTAGGTCTGCATGTTTCCTAGTGCCGGCGGTCAAGCGGTCTCGGCGAGCGCACCACAGCGCCTCACAAAGCGAGGTGACGGACAAGCTGCTTCAACACGGCATCGCGATCGGGATCGCCCTTGGCGAGGGCCGCGAAGAATTTGGTGGTCTGCTCGAACGTTGCATGCGGCGGCAGAGCCACGACATTGGGATCTGCGCGTACATCGATGAGCACCGGCCGATCGGCCATCAGCGCCGCATCGATAGCGCTGCCGATATCGTCTGGCCTGTCGATGCGCTGCCCGACCAAGCCCAGCATCTCGGCGAAGGCCGCATAGTCGAATTCGGGCACGTCCTGCGTCGACGTCAATTTCGGCGAGCCACCCAGCCCCCGTAATTCCCACGACACCATGTTGAGGTCGTGATTGTTGAGCACCGCGATCACGAAGCGCGGATCCTGCCAACGCCGCCAGTACTTGGCCGCCGTGATCAGGGCGTTGAGTCCCAGCATCTGCATCGCGCCGTCGCCCACCAGAGCGAAGGCCGGCTGCTGCGGAAAGGCGAGCTTGGCCGCGGTCGCATAGGAGATCGCCGGCCCCATGGTGGCGAGCGTGCCAGAAACAGCAATCTGCATGCGCCGGCGCACGCGGATGGCGCGAGCAAAGAACGTCGTCGACATGCCGGTATCGACGGCGATCAGCGCTTCGTCCGGCAGCCGGTCCGACAGCTCCCAGAAGAACAGCTCGGGATTGAGCGGCTGCGCACTCAGATGCGCGCGCTTCTCTTCCTCCGCCCACCAATCGCTGACGGCGCGCTCGATCTTGTCACGCCAGGCACCACGGCTGCGCTCTCGCAGCCGTGGCAGGAGCGCGCGCAAGGTAAGGGCCGCGTCACCGACCAGCGGGATCTCCATCGGGTAGCGCAGCGACAGCATGGCTGGATCGATGTCGATCTGCACGCCACGGGCCGCGCCCTCCTTGGGCAGGTACTCGCTGTAAGGGAAGCTCGACCCCACCATCAACAGCGTGTCGCAGCTCTGCATCAGCTCGTACGAGGCCTTGGTGCCCAAAAGGCCGATCTGTCCCGTCACGAATGGCAGGCCATCGGGCAATACGGCTTTGCCCAGCAGCGCCTTGGCAATGCCCGCCTGCAGCCGCTCGGCCACGGCCACCACCTCCTCGGCGGCATCGGCGGCGCCGGCGCCGATCAGCATCGCCACACGCTCGCCACGGTTGAGAACGTCCGCCGCTCGCTCCAAATCCTCTTCGGCCGGCACGACGTGCGGCCGACTGAAACCCGTGCCGCTATGGACGGTGCCATGGGCATGCATTGGCTCAACGGCGTTTGCCTCTTGCACGTCATTTGGGAAAATAAGCACGGCAACACCACGCCGGCCTTTGGCCATGCGCATTGCCCGATCGACCAGATGCCGCGCCTGCGCCGGCGCCGTGCAAGTCTGCACGAAGGTCGCGACGTCCTTCATCAGCGCGGCCAGGTCGACCTCCTGTTGATAGTGGCCGCCGAGCGCCGTGCGCATCTGCTGACCCACGATCGCCACCACCGGCTGGTGATCCAGCTTGGCGTCGTACAGACCGTTCAACAGATGGATGGCGCCGGGCCCGGAAGTGGCGAGACAGACGCCGACCTCGCCGGTGAACTTGGCGTGGCCGCAGGCCATGAAGGCGGCCTCCTCCTCGTGGCGCACCTGGATGAAATCAAGCGGATTGCGATTCATCCGTCCCAGCGCCGACAGGATCCCGTTGATGCCGTCACCTGGATAGCCGAACAGCCGCGTTACGCCCCACTGCTGTAACCGATCCAACAGGAAATCACCGACGGTCTTGGCCATGACACTCCTCCTCTAGTGGCTGTAGCCGCCGATCACGGGGAGGACCTCCCCGGTGATGTAGCTCGAGCAGTGCGGGGAGGCGAGAAATACGAACGCGGGTGCGATCTCCTCGGGTTGGGCTGGCCGCTTCATGCCGGCGTTGGCCCCGAACTTGGAGACGTCGTCGGCGTCGCGATCGGCGGGATTGAGCGGCGTCCACACCGGCCCTGGGGCCACGGCATTGACGCGAATGCCGCGCGGCAGGAGATGCATCGACAGCGAGCGCGTGAAGGCATGGATGCCGCCCTTGGTCATTGAATAGTCGAGCAAGGCTGGGCTGCCGTCGATGCCCGCGACCGAGCCGTTATTCACGATCGCCGACCCCGGCTTCATGTGCGGCACGACGGCTTGCGCCATGTGGAAGTAGCCGTAGAGATTGGTCTTGAGCGTGTGGTCGAAGTGCTCCTCGGTCAGGTCTTCCAGCCGTGCGGTATGGAGCTGGAAGGCCGCGTTGTTGACCAGCACGTCGAGCTTGCCGAACCTGTCGACAACCCGCGACACGGCCTTGAAGCAGAAGCCGCGCTCGACGACATCGCCCGCCAGCACCACGCAGCGCCGACCCTCGGCCTCGACTGCCTCGCGCGTGACGGCGGCGTCGGCTTCCTCGTCGAGATGAATGATGGCGACGTCGGCGCCTTCGCGCGCAAACAGCACCGCCACGGCTCGGCCGATGCCCGAATCGCCGCCTGTGATCAGCGCCACACGATCGACCAGCTTTTCCGACCCCTTGTAGTAGGGCGCATCAAACATCGGAGGCGGGTCGAGCCGCGCCTCCTCACCCGGCTTGGCCAGATGCTGCTTGGGAAAGGGAGGCTCGGGATAGACCCGCATCCCTGCCTGCATCGCCTTGTCGGGCTTGAGTGGCGGCCGCAGCCGATCAGTATGAGCAACTTCCTCTTGCAGGAAACGGTGCTGGCGAACGGTACGATGAGCCATGGCGGCGCTCCGGGGGTACGGCCCAGCAACGCCGCGGTGTTGAGGTCGTTGCGCTGGCCCTATGCCGCCCGCTTGCGTGAGCCCCTTCGGGCCTTGGACTTGGTGGAACGTGTCCGTGCCTCCATGAAGCGATCGGCCTTCTCGCGCGAAGGACCGCCGCCGCCCTTGAGGCTCCGCTGCAGCGCCTCCATGAGATCGACCACCTTCTCTTCCTTTTCGGGCTCCTCGCTGGTGACCAGCTTCTCACCCTTGGTCTTGCGCTCGATCAGGTCGCGCAATGCATCCTCGTAGCGGTCCTTGAATTCGCTGGGATCGAACTCGGCCTCCTGCTGCTCGATGATCTTCTCGGCGATCTGGAGCATGCGCGGGTCAGGCTTGGGCAGGTTGCGGTCGAATGCCTGGCCTGCCGAGCGGATCTCGTCATGCGCCCGCAGGGTCGTCAGCAGGATGCCGCCATCGCGCGGCTCAAGGGCGCAGATGCGCTCGCGCTGATGCAGCACCAGCCGGCCCAACGCCACCTTGCTCTGCTTCTCCATGGCCGCCCGGATCACCGAGTAGGCCTCGATGCCGGTCTTCCCCGATGGCCCAAGATAGTAAGGCTCGTCCCAGTAAATGCGATCGATGCTGGCAGCGTCGACGAATTCCTCGATGTCGATCACGCGCGTCGATTCGAGCTTCACCGCGTCCAGCTCCTCCTTGTCGAACAATACGTACTTGTTCTTGCCCACCTCAAAGCCCTTCACCAGCTCCGAGCGCTCCACCGGTTCGCCCGTGCCGATATCGACGGTCTGCATGCGGATGCGGTTGTTGGTCTCGGGATTGATCAGGTGGAAATGAACATCGGCCGCGCGCTCCGTCGCCGTGTAGAGCGCCACCGGGCAGGTCACCAGCGACAACCTGAGATGACCCTCCCAGGTCGGTCGCATCGCCCTGTGCTGCGCCGAATTGTGCTGCGCCGAATTGTGCTGCGCCGACTTGTGCTGCGAGGACTTGCGGCGGGACTTGGCCATGACAACCTCGGAAATTGGCCTCAGGACTTGGAGCCTCAGGACTTGGACCCTCAGGACTTGGATTTGATCAGCCGTTCGATCGCCGCGCGGAGCGGCACAGCCGCCTTGCCATAGTCGGCCCAGGCCTTGCTCTTCTTCAGCAGCGCCGGCGCAGTGCGCATCGTGAACTTCTTGGGATCGAGGCCGGACTTCACCTGCGACCAGTTCAGCGGCATGGAGACGGTGGCGCCATCGCGCGCCCGCGGCGACAGCGGCGCCACGGCGGTCGACGTGCGGTCGTTGCGCAGATAATCGAGGAAGATGCGCCCGCCGCGTTCCTTCTTGGCCATGTTGAGCACATAGCGGTCCGGGAAATCCGCCTCCAGGCGACGGCAGATCTCCTTGGCGAACATCTTGGCGGCATCCCAGTCCGGGCTCTTCTTGTCGCTGGTGAGCGGCACCACGACATGCAGCCCCTTGCCGCCGGTTGTCTTGCAGAAGGTGTTGAGCCCCAGCGCTTCCAAGCGCTCCCGCAAATCGACGGCACCTTTGATCACGTCGGCAAAACCGAGATCGGGCGCCGGATCGAGATCGAACACCAACCGGCCCGGCAGATCCGGCACGTCGGGCTGGCAGTTCCAGGGATGCAGCTCGGTGCCGCCGATCTGGGCCACGGCAGCCAGGCCTTCGACGCGGTCGATTTGGAGGTATGGCTTCTTGTCGCCCCTGACCTTCACCTGCTCCAGCAGATCCGACGTCCCCGGCATGGCATGGCGCTGGAAGAACTTCTCGTCCCCGATGCCATCGGGCGTGCGCACGATCGAGCAGGGCCGTCCCTTGAGATGGCCGATCATCCAATCGCCCACGGTCTCGTAGTACTGTGCGAGCTCGAGCTTGGTGACCGGCGGCGTTTCCTCTGGCCAGAGGACCTTGTCGGGATGGGAGATGGCCACCCCCATGACGACAGCCGAGCCGGAGGCCTTGACCGTCGTTTTTGTCGCTGACTTCTTGGCCCTGGGCGCAGGTTTGGCCATCTCTGCCTTCTCCGCAGTGACAGGCTCTTCCGCCACGACTTCCTCCGCTGGCTTGTCCTCGCGCAGGCCCTTGAACGAGGCCTGCCGCACGTTGCCGCCGTCCGTCCAGCCCGCGAACTCGATCTCGGCCACCAGCTCCGGCCGCGTCCAATGCATGTCGCGTTCCCTGGGTGGGCTGGCGCCGGCCGCGAAGGGGCTAGCCTTGCTCTCGATGGCGCGCAGCTTTGGCAGCAGCTTGCGGATGATCGGCTCGCCAAAACCTGTGCCGACCTTCCCGACATAGACCAGCTTCCGGCCACCGCCATCATGCGGGCGGTGCACGCCGACCAGCAGCGAGCTCAGCGCCTTGGTCTCGCTGGTCCAGCCACCGATCACGACCTCCTGGCCCGCCCGGTCCTTGGTCTTGACCCAGCTGCCGACGCGACCGCTGCGATAGGGTTCGTCCAGCTTCTTGGAGATGATGCCTTCGAAGCCCATGCGGGACGCCGATTCCAGCACATCCTCGCCTGATGTCTCGAAATGCTCGACATAGCGCAACGCAGGATGCTTGCGCTTGAGACCGTCCAGCAGGTCCTTCAGCCGCTCCTTGCGGTCGGCCAAGGGCAGCGCCCGCAGATCCTCACCCTCGGCAAACAGCAGATCGAAGGCGTAGTAGATCAATTTCTCCGATTTGCCCTCCGACAGGGCCGCCTGCAGGGCGCTGAAGCTCGGCGCATTATCGCGGCCGAGGGCGACCGCTTCGCCGTCGACGATACAATCGGGCAGGCTCTCGGCTTGCCGCGCGATGGCCGTGAACTTATCCGTCCAATCCAGCCCCTTGCGGGTCAATAAGGTCGCCTCGCCATCCTCGACACGCAGCTGCAGGCGATAGCCGTCGAATTTCACCTCGTGCGCCCAGCCGGATCCGGAAGGTGGATGCTCGACGAGCTTGGTGAGCTGCGGCTCGACGAACTTGGGCATCGCCGAAACCTTCTTGGGCTTGACGGTCGAGGCCGCTTCCTTCTCGCCGCCACCTTTCTTGTCGCTGTGCCAGACGGCGCCCGCTCTGCGCTTCCTGCCGGTCATGAACGGCGTCGGCGCGCGCCCCGTGCCCACCGCGATCTCCTTCAGGCTGCGCCCAGAGGCGACGGATTTGTCTTCCAGGAAATCTTCCTGATCGCCCTCGCGAGCCGCTTCGTCGCGATGCTTGATCAGCAGCCAATTCGTGCGCTTCCCGCCAAACTTGTCGCTGCGCATGCGCACCAGCACCCAGCTGCCCTGCAGGCGCTCCCCCTCGAGAACGAACTTGAGATCACCCTTCTTCAGCCCCTCATGTGGATCGCCGACCGGCATCCAATAGCCGCGGTCCCAGAGCTGGACCGTACCACCGCCATACTGGTCCTTGGGAATCGTGCCCTCGAAGTCGCCGTAGTCGAGCGGATGGTCCTCGACCTCCACCGCCAATCGCTTGTCGTGCGGATCGAGCGATGGCCCCTTGGTCACCGCCCACGACTTGAAGACGCCGTCGAGCTCCAGGCGGAAATCATAGTGCAATCGAGTGGCATCATGCCTTTGCACGACAAAGCGCAAATTCTCGGCAGGGCGAACGGCAACCGCGCCGGAAGGCTCGTCCGTCTGGCTGAAGTCGCGCTTGGCGCGATAGGTTGCAAGACTGTCCTTACGCATCCTGAGGGGGGAACGGGGCGGCGGCGACCCGGTTGCGCCGGTCCGCCCCCCTTCTGCCGCGATCTCCGAGGTCTGGTGACCAATCCGGCGGCGCTGCAACGGCCCACGGCCGCTCGTCGTTGGGCGCTGCATGAACGAGTTCCCTCCTGCTCTCACTCGACGCATGCTTGGCATGGCCTCGCTGGTCACAGCCGTGCTCGGCCGCCAACTGCAAGCGCAGCAGCCGCAGGCCAACCCATCATTGCAGACGAAACCAGCAACGGCACCCGGGAATGTGGCCGTTCGCCTGACAGTGAACGGCCAGGTCCACGATTTGACGCTCGATCCGCGCACCACGCTGCTCGACGCCCTGCGCGACCACCTCGGGCTGACCGGCACCAAGAAGGGCTGCGATCACGGCCAATGCGGTGCTTGCACGGTGCTCGTCAACGGCCAACGCTTCAACGCATGCTTGTCGCTTGCCGCCCAGCGCGACGGCGAGAGCGTCGTCACCATCGAAGGCCTGGCCGAATCCGGCAGGCTGCACCCCCTGCAGCAGGCGTTCATCAAGCATGACGGCTTCCAGTGCGGCTATTGCACGCCCGGTCAGATCTGTTCCGCTGTCGGCATGTTGGACGAGCTCGAGCGCGGCATACCCTCAGCCGTGAGCCCGCACCTGGCTGCGGCACCCGAAGCCAGCGTCGACGAGATCCGTGAACGCATGAGCGGCAATATCTGCCGCTGCTCCGCCTATCCCAACATTGTCGCGGCCATTCTCGACAGCCGCGCAGGACGGCCAGGATGAGAGCCTTCACCTACGAGCGGCCTGACTCGATCGCGGCGGCTGTACAGGCCGCAAGCCAACCCGGCGCCGTCTTCATCGCCGGCGGCACCAACCTCCTTGATCTGATGAAGGTCGATGTCGAGCGGCCGAGACACCTGGTCGATGTATCACGCCTGCCTTTGCGCAATATCACCGAGACCGACGACGGCGGTCTCCGCGTTGGCGCGCTGGCCAGCAACACCGACGTTGCAGCCGATTCCCGTGTGCGCCAGCGCTACCCGCTGCTTGCCCAGGCGGTTGTCAATGGAGCCTCGGCGCAGTTGCGCAACCAGGCCACCACCGGCGGCAACCTGCTGCAACGCACGCGCTGCCCCTACTTCTACGACGTCGCCATGCCCTGCAACAAACGCAAGCCCGGCAGCGGTTGCTCTGCCTTGCAGGGATACAACCGCATGCATGCGATCCTGGGCGCCAGCACCGACTGCATCGCCGTCCATCCCTCGGACATGGCGGTGGCAATGACCGCCCTGCACGCCGAGGTCGAGCTTCACACACCCTCCGGAGCCGACCGCCGTTTGCCGATTTCCGAGCTGCATCGCCTTCCGGGCGAAGCGCCTGATCACGATACGACCCTCGCGCCCGGTGAGCTGATCACGGCGGTGATCCTGCCGCCGGCGCCGTCCGGCCGGCAGGTCTATCGCAAGGTGCGCGACCGCGCGTCCTATGCCTTCGCCCTGGTATCGGTGGCTGCGGTCCTCGATGTCGTGGACGGCACGGTGCGCGACGCGCGGCTGGCCCTGGGCGGCGTCGCGCACAAACCGTGGCATCCGCGCGAGGCTGAACGTGAGCTGGTGGGTGCACCGGCTCAGCCCGACAGCTTCGAGACCGCCGGCCAGGCCGTGGTCAAGGATGCTGAGGCGCAGCGGGACAACGAGTTCAAGATCCCACTGGCCCAGCGCCTCGTGGTGCGCACGCTTTCAGATCTGGCCGGAGGCTGACATGGTGCGTGTCATCGGCCAGCCCCTCGACCGCATCGACGGCGGCGTCAAGGTGACGGGCGCCGCCCTTTACGCCGGCGACAATCGTGCCGAGCGCATGGCCTTCGGCTGGATCGTGCCGGCCACCGTTGCCTGCGGCCGCATCAGCGGCATCGATACGTCGGTTGCCAGGCGCCTGCCGGGCGTGCTGCTGGTCATGACGCACGAGAATGCACCATCCCAGGCGCCCTTCCAGGCCAAAGGCGAGGATCGTCATGGCCGGCCGAAGCCCGTGCTGGTCGACAGCGAAGTGAAGCATTTCGGCCAGCCGGTTGCCCTCGTCGTTGCCGAGACGCCCGAAGTCGCGCGCGAGGCAGCTCAGTCGATCGCCGTCACTTATCAAGCAGTTGCCGGCGCCTTCTCGCTCGACCCATCCAGCAATCCGACCTACGAGCCGGCCACGACCAGCAACGGACAGCCCTCGAGCAGCAAGCTTGGCGACTTCGACCGTGCTTTCGCCAGCGCGCCCATGCAGGTCGATGCGGTCTACCGGACGCCCTATCAGTGCCACGCGATGATGGAGCCTCACGCCAGCGTCGCGCGCTGGCAGGATGGCAAGCTCACCATCGTTTGCGCCGCCCAGCTCGTCGAAAGCGCGCACAAGTCGATCGCCGGCACCTTGCAGATCGATCCCGGCAAGGTCGAGGTGATCTCCGAACATGTCGGCGGCGGCTTCGGCGGCAAGCTGCCGATCTATGCCGATGCCATCCTGGCGGCGCTTGCCTCGCGCCAGCTTGGCCGGCCGGTGAAGGTCGCGCTGACGCGCCAGCAGATGTTCCACGTCACCACCCACCGCACCGCATCCATCCAGCGCGTGCGCTTGGGGGCGCAACGCGACGGGACCTTGACCGCAGTCGCGCACCAGTCCTTCAGTCAGAGCGCCAAGGCGGATGAATTCTCCGAGCCGATCGTGAACTCGACCCGCTCGCTCTATGCAGCGCCGAACCGATTGACCAGCCAGCGCATCGTCGCCCTCGACCTGCCAGTGCCCGACTCGATGCGCGCCCCAGGCGACGCCATCGGCTCGTTGGCCGTCGAACAGGCCATGGACGAGCTGGCGGTGCAGCTGGGCATGGATCCGGTGGAGCTTCGCATCAGGAACGAACCCAGGGAGGACCCCGAGAAGCACGTCCCTTTCTCGACCCGTGCCCTGGTACCCTGCTTGCAGCAAGGCGCGCGCCGTTTCGGCTGGGACAGGCGGAGCCCTCGGCTCCGCAGCACGCACGACGGCCATTGGCTGGTCGGCCTGGGCGTCGCCGCCGCGATCCGAGGCAATTACCTGCGGCCGGCCGCGGCGCGCGTCACCCTGGCGAGCGAGCGGCATGCCGTGGTCGAGATGGATATGACCGACATCGGCACGGGCTCCTACACGGTGTTCGCGCAGATCGCCGCTGAGCTCCTGGACCTGCCGGTCGAGAACATCCAGGTGAAGCTGGGCCACAGCGCCTATCCTGACACGCCAGGGTCAGGCGGTTCGTTCGGCGCTTCGAGCTGTGGGGCCGCCTTGTACGATGCCTGCACCAAGCTCAAGGCGAAGCTCGACAAGGGCGAGGGCGTCCAAGGCTTGGCGGTAATGGGCCAGGTGAAGCCGGGCGACGACTACAAGAGATATTCCCAGTACTCCTACGGCGCTCACTTTGCCGAGGTCGGCGTCGATGAGACCACGGGCGAGATCCGTCTCCGCCGCATGCTCGGCGTGTTCGCCGCTGGACGAATCCTCAACGCCAAGACGGCCCGCTCGCAGCTGATCGGCGGCATGATCTGGGGCGCCAGTGCGGCGCTGCACGAGGACGCCGTCGTCGACACGAGGTTCGGCAACTTCATCACCCAGGATCTCGCCAACTACCACGTGCCGGTCCACGCCGACGTGCCTGACGTCGAGGCTGTGATCCTCGACGAGTTCGACCCGCACGCCAATGCGCTCGGCTCCAAGGGCCTGGGCGAGCTCGGTATCTGCGGTGCCGGCGCGGCGGTCGCCAACGCCGTCTACAATGCCTGCGGCGCGCGCATCCGGCGGTATCCGCTCACGCTCGACAAGGTGCTGCCCGAGCTGCTGCGACGAGCAGGCTGACCGCTGGGGGCGCGCCACTCCAGTGGCGCGTC